>Ga0307514_10002506_pt1 | contig 18978 bp, 22 predicted proteins | sample 16_EM_MG_FD_203088 | JGI IMG/M metagenome (GOLD analysis project Ga0307514, IMG submission 203088) | Populus trichocarpa ectomycorrhiza microbial communities from riparian zone in the Pacific Northwest, United States - 16_EM | ecosystem: Host-associated > Plants > Roots > Unclassified | place... | reverse complement strand
GACTCGGCTCTCGTGATCACTTGAGACCTTACAATGACATATCGTGAGGCCACCGGGAGAGCTGAATTCACACCTGCGGGGTGGTGTGCGGGTGTGTCGTTTTGTCGTTGGTGCCTGCTGAGTATTGACACGCGTGTGGCGGGGTTATGCTGGGGTAACGGGGAGGAAACTTCTAGAAATAACTGGAAGGCCCACGGAAGATCTTGAGCCGAGTCCCATCGTCTCAATTGAGTCATGGTGCGAGGCTCCGCAGCTTTTGTCAGCAAAAAGATGTGTAAGCATCTGCTCAGTCAAGTACTTATAACTCGGAGTGAGACCCACCAGAACTTTTTTTCTAGCCACACCCAAAAGAACCCAACCCAGTTCCTAACGAAGGGCAGAGAGGGGGAGAAGAGAACGGCACTGCGCGTGACGCGTGTGGGCCATGATGCATCCTCACCGGCCTCACCGGTCACCGAGCAGATGCCGCGCCAACGCTTAACATGGAACATCGAAGGACCCCACAATCAAGTGCGTATGCTGCAGCCCGAGTAAGTCCAACCGAATTCATTTGGGGACATGCCCAGGTGTTACTGACCCCAGCTTCCTACTGGTGCCACATATACCATACAATTCCGAACCCGGTCGGTCATGAGTCGTCATCAAGGGGTCTACCGGCCAGACTTTCGGTCAAGTGCCATCGTCATCTGAGTCCGCCGCCCGCCCCGACCCAATACCACCAACTCTCCGAGCTCGAGGTCATCCGAGGCAAACAAAATCTTTATACTGAGGACTGGCCTGGCCCAGAACAGATTGACGCTAGCTGGAATATGTCCTCGCTAGGCACGGTAGAACTCGGTTCGTCGACGCTGCCTTCTTGGGCCCCATCCCACCTGTCCGTGAGCACCCTTCTCATGGGGTCACCGCCCCCATTACACTCTTGTGCGCGAGTTTCCTGCTTTCGCTGATCGTCTTGTTTGTCGTAATTATGGGCAAGCAGTGGACGAACCGTTACATGTGTCGTTTTGATGGGTCTTCGATTGAGAAATGCGGGGATCGCCAGCGGAGATGCGATGGACTCGGAGGGTTTCGGTTCGACCTCTTCGTTGACAGTCTTTCGGGCATGCTCCGGACCGCCGTCATCCTCTCCGTATTCGGACTCTGCTCACTGTCCGGGTCCAGCTGTCGTCGTCATCTGGCCCACCACCGCTGTCATCGGACCTATTTCTTTTGTCGTCCGCGGCCCCTCAGTCGGGTTGGTCGGAGATCCAGTGTGATAACTCCAACTACAAGGATTTCTATAAATTCGTCGACTACTTTGAAGCTGACGGCTTTCCGAGTGCGAGGAAGGAGGCACGGGTACTCCTTGGTTGGTGGAACAAGTAAGTACCACTCCGTTATTGGCATGTTTCTAGCTTTTGACAAATTTCTAGTCGGGCATTCCCCAACGCAGCTCCCTCGCGAGCTAGGAAACCGGGGCGCCGTGGTGTCACGACGTCCATGCGTCTGCTCATGGAGAAACATGCGGCCGACCCAATCGATAGTCACTTCTGGAGATACTCACTCCTTCGCAAAACTCATCGCGAGTATCTCGCCTTTTGTTCCCACAGTAACTCGATGCTGTATAGTAGTCTCGCACAGTTAAAATAATCATTTCCCTATCATTGCAATAATTACACAAAACGTATAACCTGTATGCGAGAGCCACGCCCGATTCTAAGGTTCGCCTACCATGGCATGCTTATGGCTGGTCTGTAAAGATTGTAGCTGACCAAGTAAGATTACATCCACCCGAACTACCTGACGCATCTCGCCCTGGCATGTGTGGCCTAACAAGCCAATACGAGGCTGATGGCCCACGATAATCCGACAACAGGTTATAAGGATTATGAAATCTGGCCAGGATTTCATCCGTTGCTGCTCCCCGGTAACACCTCACGCGAACCGCCCGATCCTTACAACCCTTTCAACGGTTTGTAATCGATTTCGGCGGATTAGGCCGATTTATAAGCAGATCACTATTTTCCCGATGGAGTTGCAGCGCTGACAGAGATTGTAGGAGACGAGGACCACCTCAAGCTCATCAAGCTCACTGGCGATAGTGAAGTTCCTGTTCGCCGTGCCGTCCAGGGATCTCTAAGCGTCAAGCCCGCGGAGATCAAGAGCACAGGGTACTCGAAGAATTCCCATGGTCACCGTTCGGTCGCTGCTGCATATCCTCCGCCTGTTGGTCCAGGACAAGTCGAGGTCGCCGTCGAAGCATTTGGTCTCGCTGATCTCGAGGCTGAGACTCCTCTCACCGCCCTCGTCGGAACTGCCGATGGACAGAAGATCCTTGGATACTCTTACCAGAAACTCGTTGACACCGTCGTTGTCGAAAAGACCAGCATCATTCCTCTTGCCGACTCTATCTCTGTTACCGATGCCGCCTCCTTGCCAACCTCAGTCCTCCCCGCTTGGGTTGGCCTCGTCGAACTCGGAAGGATCGAGGAAAACCCGGTTATATTGGTCCACGACGCCCTCTCTCGTAAGTTCTCTTACTTTCCTTCATGTGGACAGGCGCTCGATGTATAATTGAAGGTGTTGGATGTGCTGCCGTTCAGATCGCCAAGGCTCTTGGTGGTCCCGCCTTCTACACCGTCTCTTTCAAGGCCGAAATCAAGACACTCTCTAACGAGTACTATGGCATCGATTCAAATTCCATCGCTTTGAATGCTACCACTGTCACTGCTCTCGCCTCCGCTCGGGCTTGGCTCAAGTCTTCCAGTCTCGAATCCTTTGACATCGTCTTCATTGAACGCCAGTGGACCCTCCGACCTCGCCACCGTCAAGGATGTTCTGTGCCATCAACCAGTTCAACACATCCGACATCACTGCCACTTCCATCTTGGAGTCCCTCCCCAACGGCGAGAAGAAGTACGAGTTCCTGTTCACAACGACACCACCTTCGAGAAGAGGTTGCTTAAGTTTGACGACAGCAACTGTGAGGTTACTGGACACTCCCGCCAAACTTGCCTACATTATGTTCGTCCTCACTTCTTTCATTTCGTATGCAATCACTTACATCTCATAGGTTCACGAGCCAAAGTACTGACAAGCTAAAGGGTGTCATGATCAAGCACTGTTCAATCACCCACTTGGTCTTGCCGTCAAGTTATTTACAGAAAGTATGAGTTATTGAACTACTGGAACTAACTGTGCATTCAATTCAAGTGAGTAACCACTTGATGACCGCTGTTCCGGTCATTCATGGTCAATAAGTGACCCGTGACTGAAAATGATGATTGATAGCGACACGACGACCGTGAACGTTGAAGTCTCCTACGTTATTACTGACGGAGTCCCCAATAATGGGGCTATGAAGCCGATCCAAAATTATTTTTCGCTCAGACGTCGTTGAAACTTTGTGTGACATCCGTTGCAAGCGGAATTTTGGCCTGAGACGATTGTGCAGATGGAAACCGCTGCTCTATAGCATCTGAATCGACGTATCTGCATTCCTCCTCGCTAATTGCGGTATTTGCGTCTAACGACATGACATTTTCTGAGGGACGACTAGAGGATGTCGTGTAGCCGAGGAGATTTCATGGCGTCCGACCAGAAGGTAGGTTTTGGCCCCGTGAGCCGTGCGGAACACTCAGAGTCGAGGAGTACCCGAAAATCATATTGATGCATTCCGTGTGAGAATAATCCAGCTCGTTCAGGCGACAAAATATGCCTCGGGCGATGGGAATTTTGTTTGCGGCAGACACGAATGCCCTAGTTGACTCGAGGAATGCGCCGGGGTGCTGGGGATACTACCGTCGTACAGTGGTGAGCCACGCCGTGAGAATCGTTCACTGGCCTCACCTACGTTGAATAATTAGGGATGCATTTTACTGTCGCCTCCCCGCCGCCCCCGCTGGCAATGTTTCCTGTCGCGCCGGAAATTGATTCGTATTGTATCTATCGTGCAGCCAACCCTCATTCAAGTCTGTTCCAGTCTTGCAATGGCATGCACCGATCGTTGTTCGCTTCTCGTCCCTCGTGAGCAGAACGAACATCCAAGGAGAAGCTAAAACCGAACTTCTTCAAAGCATACTTCGCCAGAGAATCCTTCCAGATGACCGCTGTATACGGGATGTAATTGACAGCTGCACCCGCAAGGTCACGATTACTCTCACAGAGTCGCCAGAACTGGTTGGGGGAGAATGAGAGGATTACCGGCACGTTTCTGTCGTAGCCCCTGACTCGACCGCCAGAATTCCAAAAGTGACATGTCCAATGTGACATAGAATCCCCGATGTCGGACACGGTGGCTGTATATCCAAAACCCTTGCCCCACTGCCGAACGCGAAAGACACCCGCAATCGTCGCCAAGTCATCCTCGCTACCGTCTGGAGTGTATCCATGCAATTCTTTTCGGCTGCATCTGCCTCATCGCCAGGTCATCCAGATGCTGATACAAGATTTCACAACCTCAAGCTCGCCGAGGAGGAAGAGATGGTTCCGATGACAGCAAGCAAGTTATGTGCCACTGCGAATGCCAGGGTTGTGAACTAGTCGATTTCGTTACTTTTCAAGGTCAACACCGCAGTCTGCGTGTCGGACCCTGCTGGATCTGGCTCCGCATGGTCCATTCCGCAGAGGAGAGATTTGATATACTCTCGGCTAGAGACCGCGATTACAGCGAGGAGCCCGAGCATGATTAGAAACTCACGGGGTTTAAAACGAACCTAAGGCCTAATCCCTCGAGAGTCTATGGGCTTTATCGGGAGTCGCTGGACGTCTCCGTAGGCCTAAATGCCCGCGCTGTAGGAATACGGAAGGAAAGTGATACGGGTCAAACAATTCGATGCGATACAACGCTCGCTGTCCGATGACCGAGCTCCGCTTCTCAATTTTCCTCCGGAACAAACCGTGACATCAGCTTGCGATGTTCAAATGCACGCATTCGACCCTACTCGCGCCTCCTAGTCCAGACCTCCCAGCAGAGATATTTACGCCGCTTTGGGTGGCCGTCGGTCGATGCGCGACTCGCGTGATATTCCTACCCCCCCCTCCACCCGCAACCCCAGAAAAAAATACACTTCCACTACTTTTTCTGGAGTAAGATTCACGGATCATACAGCTTGTAGTGCGGAGCACGTACCGCGCGGTGAACATTACGAATGGGGATTTACTTGTCATTTTTATCCGCAGGTGCACCTCTTTGCCAGGACACCCCGTGGAAGTGAACAACTCCAAACGAATCCCCGTCGCTAGGGAGTAGTATTCACAAATGCGGGTGCACAGCTTACGTTTAAACGGGCCAAGAGCAGTGGGCAGCTGTCACTGGAAACGAGCGTCGAGGGGGGCATGGTCGACCCACTCTTGACTTTAGCTGTGTGCAACAGTGCGGCATGGTGATACGGGGGGGAGAGCAGGGAATGAAAGGCGATGACGACAAATGCTGCAACGTAATCCCTTCCCACTTGGCGTTACTGTGTTCCGGTCCAAGTCTTTGGCTATACGCATTCAGCGGCCTTGCGATCTCGCTGCCACGTTTCAACACAGCATTGGTCAACAAGTCTGAATAAGGTAAAACGACAGTTCTCTATGACTTACGGTTTTCGAGGCACTCGTGTCCGACTGACTGGTGGGGCTAAGCCCATCACCTGCTGTTAGACAATTTCACTTCACGATTGACCCGACCCCACGCAGACCACTACGTGGTTTCCACCAGTACATACGCCTCGAAGTCACGGGTTGCCATCAATGTTCTTGCCTCCAGGTTGCGACCCGAAAACTTGCGAATACCTTTTATTGTTGAACCGCGCCGAGTACGATCGCACCGTTTCCCATTAATGGGAAGAGGGCCCCACACATTCTCTTTTCACTCCGATACGGCGGTTAGACGCCTAGGATAGGGAAGAATGTAAAAAAAAACGGACAAGGTTTTCTTGGCTTGGTTCATTTAGGAATGGGCGTCAAAGGGACCCTCAAGCTCAAGGATCGCACTTACCGGAAATATCCCCTCCACCCTGAGTATAACATCCCTCTGGGATACTTCCGGGCTTGGGTCATTTGTTATCTCCATGTAGAGGCGAGGTAGGAGATCAGGATTCTCTGGTCGGGCGAAACGGAGCGAAATTTGATTCTCTCGTCGAAGAATCAGTGCGCCATTTTTCTTTTTTGCTCGTCAGCGTTTGCAATCCCGCAGTTACACAGCAACGTGAAGGGGCGGGAGAGAGTGGGGCCATGTATGCTCGTCTGTCATTTGAACACCTTGGCCTCTGGCATGCGCGCGTGCTGTGATTCAATCACTTGAGTAGGAACAGAGAACGCGTGGCAAACATTGAGTTCCACGGAGTCTTGGCCGTCTCGGTGGCAGGGTTATACAAGGGAGAGGAAAGCCCATGGGCAGATTCGTTTGAAGGGTTTCGGGTTCCGGAAGCAAGCGTGAGAAAACGAGGCTCCACTGCAACGGTGACACCATCGAAGACCGCGGTTAATCGGTCTCTTTATGCTATAGCCTCTTTTTCTTTTGCCCCGCGGACTGGTCCCAAAGTTTCATCGTTCGTTCAGTAAGTACCTGGGCACAAAAGTCTCATCCAAATTGAGATGAGGTCGTCACAATGGAGGATATGAACGGCGATCGCCAAGCCAACGCCGATGACACGAAATCCGCGACCGCGATTCCGCAGTTCTTTTTTTGGAACTCGCTCGGAAGCATGTCGGGGATGGTTCTTGGCCAATGACCGGGAGACGGTTATCGTTCTTCTATCACATCCAGGTACACTTGGCGAGCTTCTCATTTGGCTCGTCCAACAATGAGGCGCTGTTTCTCTTCGTCTACAAAGAGGCCATATCTCTTCGAAACGAAACCTTTCATATCACTACAACCCCCTCAGAGTAATCCGACCTGAAAACCCCTCCTTCTCCTTCCCTACCTCCCTCTCTCCTCTCTCTTCAATGACTCATGAGCAACCATCGACAACAACACCTCAGGAGTCTACCAAAGTCAGCTCGCTGGCTCGGAGAATCCATGGCTGGTCCTGGCAAGCAGTACGTGTTCTCGACGCGAATACCGTTACCTTTGGTGTTCTGACACTATCTGCTTTCTAGTTCCCCATCGGAATGGGTACAGGGTAGGTCGACCATCTCCGCGTCGAACGTCATAGTTCCCCGTGGTTGAACATAATTTTTCAAGGGCTGTCTACCTGACCCTTTCTGGAGTCAAGAGCCGCTCGAACGTCCTCTTACAAGTCGAACATGTATTCTTCTTCCTCAACATCGCATTATTCTTGTTGAATACCACGACTTTGACATTGCAACTCTTTTGTATGTCCCGTATTTCCGATTCGCACCTGGCCCGCTGACAGTCTTCCCTGTAAACAAGTCTTTCCGCGCCAATCCTTGCGGTTGATCAAGGATCCAACGAAAGGCATTTTCGTTCCACTCGTTGTCCTCAGTTTTGCCACCATCCTCATCGGTACAATCAACTATGGTATACGAATCTTCCCTCTCGTTTGCCGAGCAATGCTAATACTACCGGTTGATAGGTGTGCCACCAGGTCACATTAACCCAGGACTCATCTACGCCTTGTTCTGGGTCTACGTTTCGTTCTCGCTCGCCGTCTGTCTCCCTATGCTCATGATCTGGTTTAATAAACCCCACGATCTGGCCACCTTCACACCGGCCTGGGCCTTCCTTATCTTCCCCTTAATGCTCGTCGGTGTCGTTGCGTTCAATGTGCTGAAAGTGATCCCACCGGAGGAGCCCCGAGCGATCGGTGTACTCTTGGTTGGATACGCTTTCCAGGGCCTGGGTACGATGATCGGTTCTTTGTTCGTTGGTTTCTGTCTGACGCAATACAGGATTCTTCATGACATTCTTCTATATCTGTATCTACATCATCCGGTATGTCCCAGCCGCATAATGCCAGCCCGCTCTAATCTTGTCCACCGTTAGGATAATGATGACGGGTTTCCTCGAGGGTCACCAGGCAAACGGCGCCTTTGTTGCCGTAGGGCCGCCAGGTAAATATTATCTCCGTGATTTTCGCGAAATCGCATCATTCCTTAGCGTTGATCGCTTGAAATTAGGATTTACGGCACTCGCTCTCCTTAGACTCGGAGAATATGCCCGGACAATGTGCGTTTCCCTCGTTTGCGCTGTCGTGACGTTAGCTCAACGTGTGAAACAGCTTGCCTCTCCATGGTCTCGTGACTAGCACCGCTGGGGAGGTTTGGTATGCTGTGAGCGTAATGTCTGCAGTGATGTTGTTCGGTCTTGCCGTATTCTTGTTCGTATTCGGAATCCTCCCGTACTGGTTCAAGCTCCACAAAAATCTCAGCGAGATCCTTGGCTGCTGGGCGCTCACGTAAGTTTCCTCTTCTTTACGTTCGGTATTCCGCCGTTGACGCCGATTCAATTTGGGTTGCAGGTTTCCCAATGTGGGTTTCATCTCCGTCATCAGGGTCTTGGCGGATATTTTCGACCTGCACGGGTTCATCGTGTGGCACACCATCATGGTCGTCTTCATCTGCGTTACCTGGGCTGTCCTCTTCGTCCTTACCCTCGTGGCCTTCTGGAAGGGAGAAATCCTCCTCGCCAAGCCCGAAGATGTGTTGAAGGATGCTCAGACTTCCAAGCAACAGAACCTGCCGAGGCAATCCAATGACGAAGAGAAAACCCTGGATGGTCACTCTGGGTAAACATTCACCGTTGCTTCCCTCTTTCTTTCATCTCTTCAGGCTACTCTTGTCCAATCGCTGTCTTTATTTGCCACATCCACGCACACTACTAGACATTACAATCACATCCCCGCCTATTCCCCTTGGACTTTTTTTTCATCCCTGTTGATCGGATTCACCCCACTTTCTTGACCTATATCTATATCTCCTTCTCCTTAGAACCTTCTCCATCCTCTGAGTATCCATTAGTGTCCTTCATACGGGGTGGCCAGCGGCTTCCCACCCTGCGTCCCCCTTCTCCCAGTACCATACACTCTACCCTATAACCACTTGCATCCCTCTATTTGTTCATAGACTCATAGATACATAGACACCCTCAGGACTCGATCGGCTACGTGTCGTTTACCACACTCCCTCTTACGGATCTCTTCTTACTTCTTGATACCTGACGTAATACACCCATTTTGTCCACCAACGAGACTCATCCTGCGGCCGATAAACGTACGATTGTTCTGAGTTGGATGGTGCGTTTTCCGACCTTGCTTGCATCGGTATTTCGGCGCTTCGGCTGCAACCGCGAGGATCCTCTGGTAGCGATCTGCGCGGGCCGGACACCCGGAACCAGCCGCGCTGATATTTTTTTGTTTTCTATCCCGCGGTATCTGCGACTTGCGCTTCTATACGAGTCAAAGTACTCACGAGGCCGCGCTGACCGACTAATACTGGGTCTCAGTCACTCGGGCTTTCTTCGCTTCTGCAATCCCCTACGAACGAACGCGCGCGATCCCAACGCACCGCTTTTACCGCCCATGAAATATGTCAAAATGACTCAACGACATCAGATTAGCAGGTACTCGGTGGCATAAAAACCCCTCGCGCTCCTGCGTTTAACCCATCCCTCAGTCCCCTCCACCATCAGTGATGTTGTCGACCTTCCACCCAAAGGACGAAAAACGCGCTCTGGGCGGCGACGATCGCGCCCAAAGAAACGCGGATCTCGCCAAAGAGTTTAAGCATACCAAAGCTGGTATCTGGGATGTGTACGAACAAATACCGGCTGGAAAGTTTGGCATCAATATCCCTGGCGCATCGAAGTTACTTCGACATTTCGAGTTCGTCGAAGATTTGCCGTTCGTTTGGAGGATGGTGAAAGATGTTGCCAAGATCAACTCGTGTTGCTACTATTTGTGTCTGTTCGTATTCGTCAAAGCCCTGGCCTCTTTGGAACCTGCGGTGGCACTTTGGTGCGTAGCCCTGCGTACCATCTCCATTTGAGATAGTTCTGACATCTGGCGCTCAGGTTCACTGGTCACTATCTCACCATTGTTCGTCCCCGTCCATCCCCTCCTTGCACCCCCTGACTAGAATCACAGGTCCAAGTGGTCATGAATCAGCGGCGCATTGATGAGGGACTGCTCATCTTCGCATCCGTGGGTCGGCTCAGCTGTGCGATCGCTCGGGCGCTGCTCGCAAACTGGGAACAGAAGCTCCAAGTCCCGTTGGACCAGCTAATGAAAGAACACTTCGAGAGAAATGTGTTCAATGTTAAGGCCGATTTGGACATACCCACGTCCCAAGACAAGGTTGTGCAAGGTAAACTGGAGGCCATATCAAGGGGTTATTACAGCCGCTTTGGGCTCCCATGGGACTCTCTTTCAGTCATTATAGACCTGCTGTCTGCCGTCACTCGCCTCGTGACAGTGCTTGGTGTCCTGGCGAAGGTCGTTGGAAGCCAACAAGACGGAGTCTCCTTCACGATTATGCACTTTGTCCAGGAACTGTCCAAATTTTACATGACACCGAATTGGGCGCTGTCGCGAACAAATGGTTAGTTTTCCGAATTCTCGAGTTTTCTTCCTGGTCGATCGACATCTGATGTTTTTATTCAGCTTGGGCCGCGATCACAAATAATGAACATTATGTCAAGCTTCATGGAATGAACCAACTGGTCTCGAACCCCAACCACAGGCAGGAGGTTGTTGCCGGAAACCTTGCTCAATTTCTTAAAGATGGTGAGTGGATTGTCTCCTCGTGCACTCGAACACGACATGTAATCCTTCCCGTAGCATACAACCGGGCTCATGCTCATGTAAACGGCAATTGTGCTTCATATCATGAAATCATGATGCAGGAACAAATGAGCGGGATCAAAAACCTTGTGTCCTCGATCTTGCTCAATTCGGCTGGCGAAGTGACCGAGGTGAGTGACTCGCCCCCCGCACGTATCACTCGAGCGAACCGTCATGTTGATCGATAAATACCTAGGGAGTGTATCTACTCAGGTCTGCCATACGACCTGAAAATATTCCCGCGTGTCTTGTGACGATCAAGCTCATTCAAACGACTACCCGGGATTTCACCACCGCGTTGTGGACGATTTCACACCAAGCGAGCTCTATCGGCGAACGGTTCCATAGGATCCGGCAGTTGTACGAGATCCATGAGATCCAGAACAAGGTCCCGGATGGGACGATATCATTTCCTGAAGATAGCCAGTCGTTGACATCTGGTATTTCCGTCGAGTTCCGGTATGCGCCTTGTCCCTTTGTCCATCGTTTTCGAGACGGCTGAGCTATGTTGGTTTTCGCGTATCTAGAAACGTCTCCTTCCGCTATCCCGGCTCGGAATATTTCGCGCTCCATAGCGTGTCGTTCAAGATTGAACAGGGTCAACTTTGTGTCAGTCCCCCCTCTTAACTTTCTGTACTCAATGCACGCACCGCTGACTTTCGAACGTTAGGTAATTGTTGGGGCCAGTGGTTCGGGGAAGAGCACCCTACTCAAACTGATGCTTCGCTTGCACGACCCCACCGAGGGCACAATATTGGTCAACGGTCAGGATATCAGGACACTCAAACTCGCCGATCTTCGTGAGAGCATGGCCGTCCTGTTCCAGGACTATACACACTTCCCGTTGACCGTGAGCTTTCTTCGCCTATACAACCACGGGTTTGCCACTGACACGCGGTTTGGTGGGCAATAGATCAAAGACAACATCGCGCTTGGGGACCCTCGAAACGCACACGATGAAGCAAGGATCCGAGAGGCGGCGCGACTGGGTGGTGCCGAAGAGTTCATCTACAAGATGCCCGAAGGTTTTGATACGTACTTGGAACGACCCGTCAGGGATCTCTGGTACATACCCAGCAATGCGAAGACTAAATCTGGGAGGAAGGTCGATTACGAGCTGGTTCGTGAGGTCATTGGGGGCGTTGGGAACAAGGACCCGATCAGGTTGAGTGGAGGCCAGATGCAGAAGTTGGCGGTGTGAGTGGTCCAATGCGTTGGTGGCACTCGTTGGACGGTGCTCACTTTTCTCGTGACCAGGTCTCGGATGTTAATGCGAGCGGTGCTTTCGGAAGAGGAACGGGTGGGATTGCTGTTGTTCGACGAACCGAGCGCTGCTATCGATCCGACGGCTGAGCACGGTACGCTTAAATCTATCGCAGTCATCTCTCTCAGGGTCAATGACAATCTGACCGGCCATTGACTAGACTTGTTCACCCGGATTCGGAGGCTAAGGGGAAAGAAAACGACGGTTTTCTCTTCCCATCGGTTCGGGCAACTCACTAAACCTGCTGACCTTATTCTGTACGTGACTTTCACACTTATTGATGGACACCGACTGGAATTGAAAAATTCGTGGTGTTGTCTAGGTGCATGGGTGATTCGACGGTCTTGGAACGCGGAACACACGACGAGCTGATGGCCAGAGGAGGGATGTACGCAGGGTTGTGGAATTTGCAGGCGCAGGCATTCTTGTGAGCTTTTGGGAGAATGGGATGTTTCGAGAACGATATGTATGTGTGCTCGAGTTGTAATAATTGTAAATGATTTGGGTTTGATACTGCTGAGGGATCGACCGAGGTCTCCCCTCAAAACCACGCGTTCAGACTCGGGCGGACAACGTTTCTCTCAAAACCATAAACACTTATCGTCTTCGGCGGAATTTCGCGCACTTCGAAGTATTCCTGATATCTGACTGGGGTTTGGACGACCAGCACGGGCTAAGAAACTAACTTGGCTTGGAGATCGCAAGGATGTGATATATGTCGAAACTTGTTACGTTGTCGTAGGATAGCCGTTCTCGTCCAGACATATGACGAACATCGATTAAAATCCCATGTCGAGTACAAGTTGACGTACCAAGGGTCGGGCCGGGTAACATCCACGAACGCCTACGGATTCTTCTCATCGGGTAGAGATCACCCGATTTTGGGGGATGGTGTCGGATGAAGGGATCGGAAAAAATCCATGCCGCTCAGAGCGATTGGCTCTGTACTGCTGTGTCGGACGCCCTCGCCTGGTAGGGTTGGGAGTCCCGTGCCATCATTCCTGAGATGGACTGGTTCGTATAGCGGCGCGATCCCTGAGCGCGTCCCACAGGGCACGGTCGAAAGACCCACCTACGTAGTTTCCACGAAGGCATCATCGTTTACAATCCTTTAGATTGTTACTCCAAGGATTTCACAGTACTGGGGTGCGAAGGGCGACTTGGAACCGGTGGTGACGGACGAGGAGGAAGTTGTATAGGTCCTTTCGTACCCCGGCGGAGTGAGGGTCGCCGTCCCACGTAATGTCAAAGTGAGAAATGCAACCGGGGACTCCTGGAGGTATACGTACGATGTTCAATAAAGAGTTTCGAGTGCGTTGGAGTCCGCATCTGAGGTCGATGTTCAATGATCTCGCGTCCCGATCTGGTGGCCTGGTAACACACTGTGTCAGGTATCACACACAGTTTGGGATATTTTGACCCACGGTGACCCCTGCGCTCGTTTTCTCTTCGAGCGACAGGCCATTCATCGCAGTAACGGGAGAAAGGTGGCGGCGACTTGATGTTGATCATGAAATGTCAATCGATATCATACGCTAACTAGTGTTGGTCACCTGGCGTAGTCGACTTGTGAGATATAACACCAGCGGAAAGAAAGTGCATTATGCTTTTATTGGGGATGTAAATTTACATGAGCATGGAATTACTGTAGTTATCATCATCTCGGCTTTTCTCACGAGGAAACAGAAAAAACGTAGGACTCGAAGAAAAAGGGCACGACCAGGATCGAACCGGAGAAATGGAGAAGAATGGGCGAAAGGAGGGAGGAGGGGGAGGAGGGGGATGGGTAAGTCGTCCGTAGTAGGACCGAAGTCTCACCAAATTCCAAAAATTCACATGAAATCTACTCCCAATACCTTGCCACCTTGGGATCGTTCCCACCTCCGACCTCCAGGAAATCCGACGGTCGATCCCTTTTGAGATTCTTCCTGCGATTGTTGACGGGTAACCTCTGGTAGGCCGAGTCCTGACCTCCCTGCTGCTGCATACCCGGATTCCACACCTGCTGCGGTGGTCCCATCCCTCCCACCTGATTCAAGTTCCCGCCCAAACCCGGAATGCTCATCCCCATGTTTCCCATACCTCCTATACCTCCCATGTTGCCCATACCTCCCATGTTGCCCATGTTACCCATCGGTCCCATCCCCATACCAGGAATGTTCATTCCCATGTTCATCGCTGCCATCGGATTCATGTTCATGTTGAACCCACCGATGCCCATTCCGTTCGCCATCGCCATCGCCATCTGTTGCTGCTGTTGTATCTGCGCCTGTTGTTGCTGTTGTTGCTGTACCTGTTGTTGTTGCTGCTGTTGCTGTTGTTGCTGCTGCTGCTGGACCTGGACCTGTTGTTGTTGAGCCTGTTGTTGAAGCGTCGAAGCCGCCGCTGCGAAAGCCGTCACCGCCTGCGCCTGCGTCAACTGTACCTGGAGTTGGTTGAGTTGGTACTCTGTCGAATGTCGAGCCTGTGGGGGTAAAGACGGATTCTGGAGCATCTTGGAGAGTTGACTGATTTGCGCTTGTAGTTGAGGGATGCCTTCGTTGAATATCCGAGCGACGTCCACCCCTCCCTCGGGCTGGTACTCGAGGTCATCTTCGTCCTCAGTTTTTATTGAGGAGCCCTAAGGTTGCGAGCGGATTCAGTCACGGGAGGGCTCCCGGAGTCTAGCGAGTCTTACCTGCTCAGCTTCGATTGTTGAGGTGCTTTGTGTCGGTGTTCCAGAGGAGCTCGATATCGACATTTCAGCCTCCTTACGGCTCTCCTGGATCACCTTGTCAATATAGTCTCCAACCTTGGTCCTCAGTGGTTTGTTGATTACGAGCTTATCCAGAGACGTGATCTTCTTCTGACAATCGGGACAGACAAAATCGTGTTCTAGCAGGTGGGTTTGAATGCACTCCTCACAGTACGCCTTCTCACAGCATGGAGTCTTTACGGCGTCGCGGAATAGCCGATTGTCGATGGGGCAAACCAACGAAGGATCCGTGGGTTTCCGTTCCCGGATGTCGGCTTCTGTGAGTCCTTTCGGCCGCGAAACCTGTTTCTGCCAAGCGGCGCTGAGTGGGTAGTCAGATTCGCCGAGTAAGTGAACGCAGGGGATGGAAGGATCTTACGAATCAGGTTGGGCAACCACGAACCCACCCTCAGGAGTCACCATCACGCCGCTCGACAGCTGCCCAGAGGGAGAGTCGACCGATTTGAGGAAGCTACGGGGAATACCTGTTGTTCGCTTGATCCTTGGCTTGTTGTCAAAATCCCTATCGTTATTCGTCGGACAGTCCTGGATCCAGTGTCCTGGCAGAGGTGTGAGGAACCGTGTGCTGCTGCGGTATCGTGCACGCGAGAAGCACACCTTTTTGGCCGCATCGATAACAGACGTAACTGGGTGGCAGAGGTTTTTCGGGTTGGTGACTGAACGGTTTCCCACCTCGAGAATTGTAAGACCCTGTCCGGGGTTTAAACTCGATGCGCGTAGCTCTGACGGAAAGGAAAAAGAAAAGGGAATTCATTAGACAATCTGATGTACTACGAAACAAGGAGCCCGCATCGGCGGGGAACACCAACTGTGACATCTTTTCCTGAGTTTCCTCCCAGTTAGCGGACTGAGCCTGAAACATGGCAGCCATTGCGGCCGCTTCATCATCCGTTGCCACGGAAGATTTCATTACCTTGCGAGAAGAAACATCTCGTGTTAGTCCGGGACGGAGATGGGTGGATCGCGAGAATCGAGGTAACACGCACGGGCTTCTGAGGTTCGTCGCGTTCTTTCTCTTTCTCCCTGGAGTCGAAGCGTTTAGATGTATGGCTCGATGAGAGGCCGGGTCTATGCCATGTGTTATTAGCTGGTGTTACGATAGGTGTGTGTTTTTCGGAGCTGGCGCCTGGAGTGCCAGATATGTACATGGCGGCTCTGCCCTTTCCGGGGCGAACTGCCGGACGACGCTTCACGATCACAGAGGTAGAACGAGGGACAATCTGAGAGTCATCTTTGTACTCTGTGATGATATGATACGTGAAAATTCGAGAACAATAGGTATCGCAGACGCAATGGAATAACGGAGGTAAGAGAGAGTCATGGCCGGATGTGGCACGAACGGTGGGACGCACCCTGATTGGAAGAATCGTAAACGAAGAGGTCGAAGTCGTTGGCCTTCCCAAGGTTGTTCGCGAGAATGATCTCCTTCTTGAGGTCGAAAACGGATATTCCGGTGCCGTCGAACGTGACCCGAGACTCTGTTCTTTGGGACGCGAACTTGTAGAAAACGGAGGACGACATAAATTGAGAAAAAGGAACAAAGTATACACAAACAAGTACAACTGGGGATGATGAGGAGCTATGATGGGAAGAGGGCGAAGAGAGGTCGTCGTGGTCGTCCGTTGTGTGTTTGAGTCAGGGTCGACAGGGAGGAACAACAACCGGGAGGCGGAGAGCGTGACGTCGGGGCGGCATCCTCCGCGCCGGGTCACACGCCGCGAGATTCCCACGCTTACTCATGGGTGGTTTGCGCACGTTGTTTGTCGGTGAGGGATAACTCGGTCGATCTTCCAGTGAACATCCAGCCGCATCAAACGCAAACCATTTTACAATCAAATTTAAATAACACATGCACAAAATATCTTCCTCGAAACATCGTATCCTCCCAAAAAGTTCACAAGAATGCCTGCGCCTGCAAGTTCCACAACTCTGCGTACATCCCTCCTTTGGCCATTAACTCCTCATGCGTTCCCCATTCCAAGACCGTCGAGTCTTCCATGCACCTAGATAAAGCACCGTTTTTCAATTCAAGTCGGGTGTCCATCAGTGAGTCACGTACAGAATAATATCGGCAGGTTTAGTGAGTTGCCCGAACCGATGGGACGAGAAAATCGTCGTTTTCGTTCCCCTCAGCTTTCGGATCCGGGTGAATAAGTCTAGTCAATGGCCGGTCAGATTGTCATCGATTCTGAGAGAAGTAATTGCGATAGATCTAGGCGTACCATGCTCAGAGATTGGGTCGATAGCAGCACTCGGTTCATCAAACAATAGTAATCCCACTCTTTCCTCCTCCGAAAGCACCGCTCGCATCAACATCCGAGACCTGGTCATGAGAAAAGTGAGCACCATCCAACGAGTGCCATCAGCGTGCTGGACCACTCACACCGCCAACTTCTGCATCTGGCCTCCACTCAACTTAATCGGGTCCTTGTTCCCAACGCCCCCGATGGCTTCACGAACCAGCTCGTAATCGATCTTCCTCCCAGACTTGGTCTTTGCGTTGTTAGGTATATACCAGTCGTCCTTGACGGGTCGGTCCAAGTACGTATCAAAACTTTCGGGCATTTTGCAGATGAACTCTTCTGCGCCACCCAGTCGCGCCGCCTCTCGGATCCTTGCTTCATCATGTGCGTTTCGAGGGTCCCCAAGCGCGATGTTGTCTTTGATCTATTGCCCACCAAACCGCGTGTCAGTGGCAAACCCATGGTTGTATAGGCGGAGACAGCTCACGGTCAACGGGAAGTGTGTATGGTCCTGGAATAGGACCCCCATGCTCTCACGTAGATCGGCGAGTTTGAGTGTCTTGATATCCTGGCCGTTGACCAATATCGTACCCTCGGTGGGGTCGTGCAAGCGAAGCATCAGTTTGAGCACGGTGCTCTTCCCCGAGCCATTAGCCCCAACGATGACCTAACGTTTGAAAATCAGCAGCACATTGGGCGCAGAGGATTAAAAGGGCCGGGCTGACGCAGAGTTGACCCTGTTCGATCTTGAACGACACGTTGCGGAGCGCGAAATGTTCCGAGCCGGGATAGCGGAACGAGACATTTCTAGATGCGCAAAAAACCAAGATACTTCAGCCGTCCGAAAACGATGAACCAAGGGACAAGGCGCATACCGGAACTCGACGGCAATACCAGACGCCAACGACCGGCTATCTTCAGGAAATGATATCGTCCCATCCGGGACCTTGTTCTGGATCTCCTGGATCTCGTACAACTGTCGGACCTTATGGAACTGTTCGCTGGTAGAGTCCGCTTGGTGTGAAATCATCCATAATGAATTGATGAAATCCTGGGTAGTCGTTTGAATGAGCTTGATGGTCGCGAGACAAGCGGGGATGGTTTCCGGTCGTGTGGCAGACCTGAGTAGATACGTTCCCTAGGCATTGATCAATCAGCATGACGATTCGTGAAAGCGATGCATGGGGGGGACGGGTCACTCACCTCGGCCACTTCCCCGGCCGAGTTGAGCAAGATCGCGGACACAAGGCTTTTGACTCCACTCATTTGGGCCTGCATCATGGCTTCGTGATACGGAGTACATTTGCCGCTCACACGAGCATGAGCCCGGTTGTATGCTACAGAAGGATCGCATGTCCAGTTTGAGTACACGAACCGGCGATCCACTCACCGTCTTTGAGAAACTGAGCAAGGTTTCCCGCAACAATCTCCTGCCTGTGGTCGGATTTCGAGACCAGCTGGTTCAGTCCGTGAAGCTTGACATAATGTTCATCGTTGGTGATCGCAACCCAAGCTGAATAACAACATCAGGTATTGACCCACCGGGAAGAAAGTTCGACAAAGGGAACTAACCGATTGCTCGCGGAAACATCCAACCCGGTTCCAGGTGGAATTTGGATATTTCCTGGACAAAGTGCATAACCGCGAAGGAGATTCCGTCTTTTTGGCTTCCGACAACCTTCGCCAGGACACCAAGCACTGTCACGAGGCGAGTGACGGCAGACAGCAGGTCTATGATGACTGAAAGAGATTCCCATGGGACGCCAAAGCGGGTGTGATAATTCCTCGACGTGGCTTCCAGTTTACCTTGCACAACCTTGTCTTGGGACGTGGGTATGTCCAAATCTGCCTTAACAATGAACACATTTCTCTCGAAGTGCTCTTTCGTTAGCTGGTCCAGCGGGACTTGGAGTTTGTATTCCCAGTCTGCGAACAGCGCTTGAGCGATCGCGCAGCTGAGCCGACCCACGGATGCGAAGATGAGCAATTCCTCATCGATACGGCGCTCAT
>Ga0307514_10002505_pt1 | contig 18985 bp, 22 predicted proteins | sample 16_EM_MG_FD_203088 | JGI IMG/M metagenome (GOLD analysis project Ga0307514, IMG submission 203088) | Populus trichocarpa ectomycorrhiza microbial communities from riparian zone in the Pacific Northwest, United States - 16_EM | ecosystem: Host-associated > Plants > Roots > Unclassified | place... | reverse complement strand
ACTAGACTTGCCGAAAACAATGCGGAATCACAACGTCTTCCATGTGTCGCAGCTCGATCACTACACACCGCCGGTCGTAGGACAACCATCCTCGGAACCACATCCAGTAATAGTCGACGATTCGGAGGAATGGGAGGTCGAACGGATTCTTGACTCTAAGCAGCGTTACCGGAAGCTACACTACCTCATTCAGTGGGCCGGATACAGCCACATACGCACAAGCTGGGAGCCATTCGAAAACCTCGAGAATGCTCGTGAACTAATCGACGAGTTTCACCGAGACCAACCGAATAAGCCATGGAGATGAAGGAAGTCCGATCTCGGAAGTGGAGGAATTGACGGGAATGGAGAAATGGAGACGAGGTCTAATTGGGCATTTCATTCTTCATTCTATTGTCAGGACCTGGTCCAGTACAAATGGCGTCGGCACGGGTTTTACCACCTCCAGAAATCCAGTCAATTGGAGGTGGAGTTTTCCCGTGCGCCGGAAGGTCACCCTGGACGTACTGATCAGTTGTTGGACTTACGGGATCGTACGAGCATGTATGCGGGATGTTCTTGTTTCTATTTGTACTTAGCAGCCCGGGAGTTCTACCCTAAAAGACGGGGATGATGTAACAGCATTGGCAAGTGTGCGTGGTTATGGTTGCCGGACGGTCACGTGAGGTGTCCAGTGCCGGGTAACCACCAATCTTATATTGACATCGCGACGGAGACTTAGCTCCGTACCGAATATTTTAACACTTCCTTCTACACTTAATCTCACTCGCGCCCGTGTGCAACCGCATACCATATCATATCCCTATACTGCCGAGCGCCGGCGTACGCGCCCTTACAACAATGCTTTGCCAAGTATTATGTAATTTGTTTTTGTAGATAGATTATCTAGACTCTATAGTTGTATGTCTGCAAAACCGGTACAGAATCAATGTACACACCTTTGCAGATTGATTCTACCAAATACAAACCAATTCAATTCAAATATCTTGGGCTTTGATATTGCTATAATTAATCACTATTAGCATCTTCACATAGTCTTCAAATCTCACGGAACCAATTGATATATCTGCAGCAGAAAAGACTGCTTATATTGCTACCAGTTAGGTATAGTGACTAGTGCCAATTAGGTTATTCGATTTTTGATGGTGTCATAGATAAGACTGTTATACTGGGTAGAGGAACTCCCACTGACCTTGCAATTATTCCTGCTGTGAGTATTCTGCAATTAGTTTTCCAATTTTCTTGATAGTTTTATCTTTCAAATATAAAACTTTTGTACAAAATTTTGGTCAATGAACAAACTCCAATACAGTGATACATGATTTTTTCAGTATTTTGCAAACACTGTAAGGTTATTGATGATTCTATTGTATTCAAATAAAAGTAGGGTGTAATATCCATCCCATCAAGTCAGGATATCTAAGAGGTTCCAAATCTTCAGCATATACGATTTCTCTGATAATGGACACATGAGGTCAATATCGTAGCATGAATTTCATTTCTCTGGATTAGATACTATAATCAGAGATCCCAGCAAGATCAAAGCAGCATATACAAGTGTTTGAATTTAGATTCTACTCAGGAATCTACATCTGATGATCAATGTCTATATGCCTGACAATTTTTTGAAATTGGGCCAAGGATACTGTTATAGCAATTATATGACCCAGGTATCCACCTGCAAAAGTGGCCTTATGTGATATTTAACTCATAGAGAAGCCATTTACATGCCAGCAATCCATAACATATTTAATGGGTGGTACTATGAGATTCTATAGACCTGCAATTGTACTAGACTACGATGATACACATGCCATTATGAGCACTTGATATTATACATCATACTGTATTCAATAAACCTGCCAAATGCACTGTATTGCACGGTTCCAAGTACACTCTGCGCTAAACTCCTGATTGAGCTTGATTGTACACTCCCGGCATGCTTCAATTACGCTCCCAAGTAGGCACTCAAGATACCTTCAAGAACAATCCAAGTGTGCTCCTAAGTACACCTTCCAGTGCATACCAAAATGCACCTCCAAGTTCGTTCCGAAGTACACTCCCGGGCATGTTCTTAAGAAGACTCCCACTGGCAGTCGATGGAATACACCGAGCCTACATGAATCTACGGTTCCAAGTAAGCTCTCAAGACCCTCGTAAGCACATTTCCAGTCACGCTCCCAAGCATGCTCTGAATTGCCCTCGCTATCACACTCCCACCCTGCTTGACTGTATACTTCTGAGTATGCTCACAAGACACTCCCAAGCACACTCCCAAGTACACCCCCAGGTACACTCCCAATTGCATTTGATGACAAACTCCCAGCTTACTTGATATTACATTCTCATGAACACTCTGCAGACACTCCCATGTACCCTCCGAGTATGCTGCCATGTACACCTCTGAGTTACTCTCAAGTACGCTCCCAAATGCAGTCGATGGTACACTCACAGCCTACTTCGCTCTACGCTGCCAAGAACAGACTCAAGAGGGAAGACACTTCCAATTGCAGCGGACTATTGTGCCCATGAGTCCTCCTGCATGCTCATTTCTGAGACTTGCAACATTGCAGGCACCGGGCGGTGAGAGGCATGGGGTGTATGGTGCCCGACAGACGGCATCTGGCAGGTGACAGCCAGCGTATGTTGGCCAACATCATGACGTTGGTCGACATGGTAGTCTGAACCTAATATTTAGCACGGGCCCAATGACAAGATCTCACAATGCCTCAACCACATGGTGTTGACCATTGCAGCCTTGGAGGCTGGAGGAATGGTAATCAAATGGATCTTGGGGAGTGCAGATCTCCAAGTTAGTTTTCTCAGTGGAGTCTGCAGCCAGTGTGCAGTTGATTTTGCGCATATGTTTCCAAATTCGGTCTGGGGCTGATGATCATGATGGCGATGGTGATGGTGACAGTGATGGTACTGAAAGCACTTAGTTAAGTAGGTTGGTTGGCTACATCAATATCAGCATCAAGGCTTCCACAGACCTAGTGCCTTCTACTAGCCAAATCAGCCACAGCCATGGAGCCTTCTTTTAGCCAAAGCTTCCCCAAACTAGGAGTTTTCCATTGGCCAAAGCTTCACATAGAAAACTCTAATCCTTCAAAATATGTACCTGTATACTCAATACAGACACTTGCAGAGTTGCCGACACCAGGAACTGGCCACCATGATACAGAAGGAGTGTGGTCAGCTGTGGTTGGTGGGTGTTGTAAATGGTTGCAGGCACTGTGAGAAAGCCCAAAAGCGATGTTGTTCTCTCTATATACTGCATGACCAGGCCACACTGGCAGCTGGACCATCACGCAAACACAGGAACAATGTTGAGCGGATTTCCAATAATGGGCAACATATGACATGTGGCTGGTGACTGGTTTTGGACCGAAGGGAGTGTGTGGTGGCCAAAATCATGACGTTCGTTGATATCATATTCTAAACAAAATCATTATCCCTCCCACTGTGACAGGATATCACCATTTCTCAAGGCTTTGGTGTTGACAATTGCAGCCATAGATTCTGCACGAGAGGTAGACGATTGAATCTTAGGGAGTGAAGATATCCAATACAATTTCCTCAGGAAAATCTGCTGCCAGTTTCCTGCCATGTGGGTTTATGTGAACACATTTGGTCCAGCGCAGACTGGGCTGCTGGTGATGGTAATGATGGTGATGGACCTGGTGATGGCGATGGTGATGGTACTGACAGCAATTAGTCAAGTTGGTTGCCTATGTCAACGTCAATGTCAAAACATCATCATACTTAAGCGGCCTATTCGCCAAATCTTCCACAAACTCAGAGTTCATGCAGACCAAAGAATCCTTTGGAAACACTACCCACGCCGAAGCTTGGCTCTCTGAAGTACGGCTCAAAAACAGGCTCTCAAGCAGTCTCTCAAGCAGGCTCTCAAGTACGCTCTCAATCAGGCGCTTAGTCAGGCGCCCAACCAGGCTCTCAAGCAGGCTCTGATACAGCCATGCAATATGCTCCCAATTCATATGGCAACACCAGCAAAGCCTCTTGGCCGTCAAGAGTAGCTGGGGTTTTTCAACTGCCAGCCGTATATAGTCCCATAGTCCCATCCTCAGATATCCATCAACCGACATTGCATTGATATGGCCTGCGCATCATGCAGAAGTCCACAGGAAGCGTACTGTGAGCTGCGCATGTGTGCGTCTGCACTACTGTTAGCAAATGGTCCAAATACCCGGTTGGGTTCAGGGTCAGGTCCCTTCCCGGAACCGGACTGTGACAGTGGGTTTTACTGCACCAAATCTGGCCTGTTGCAATTTGGCTGTTTCACCACCAAAAACCAGCTCTTTCTACCTCACAGCTGGAGCTCCAATTAAGTATCTGAGTTGTGATTGTATAATGACAGAATCAATACAGAGATTGCCCAGTTTTATCCTATCTTTCACCTCCCGCATTGATATTTGTGATCGAACCATTAATTGTTGAGTTGCAAACAAAACACCGCGCATTTGTTGAATAATATTGTGTCATTTGGTAGCGATTCCACAAGTATTGGTCCGATCACAGATGTGAATGGCACAGGTGACAGAGCAGGTGAAAATGGACACTCTACATGTCGATCATGTCACGATACAATCAGAACTCAGATACGTAACTGGAGGTAAATCTGCAGAAACCGGAGGATTTACACACTTGAGTGGACTTTCTGTGCGGTCTGCATGTGGCATTGGGTTAGGGCTCAGCAGCGGAGCCTCAGACACTCTTCATCTTGTGTACGTGTCAAATATATGAATAGTCAAGTAAATATACTCAGCACCTATTTGGCAGCTGCACCATATGTCAAGGAATGCTTCGTTCGGTGCCAGAAGTGGTCCAACATACCGATGGTCCAGGTGGAACCCAGAATATTCCGGGGGGGTATGTGTGGTCCAGATAACAACCCGGCACTGGTTACACGGTTCAGGTTGCTTGGTGGATTCTGGGCCAGACCGGGGTCTTCAGTTCGGTTCCATCCCAGACTGACGCCGGGTAACCCAGAAATCTTGCTAACACCACTGTGTGCATAGCGCAATCTATAGTCGATTTGCACTTTTGCGAATATCCAACTGCAGGATGTTGTAAAGACACCAACAAACCAGGATGATCAATATATTGTTTAATTCAAATACTCAGATCTGGAGCACAAATTGATTTTACATGTTACTATTTGCTTATAGACTTGATCTTGAACATGGAGTGGGGTAGAACTCAAATAATGGGTTTCAAAGATTGTTGTTGTCGTTTAATTATACTGTATTGACTTAAAATAGAGTATGATAGGACCCTGATATCCCCTCCGCCTCCTGGCAAGCCGGCTAGATGACGGAGCTCCCCCCCCACTACCCTTCATCCCTGCTGACACATGGAAGATAAGAGAATGAGAGAAACCAAGACAGAAATGAAGAACGAAAGAAAGAAAGAAAGAATGGTATACCCCCGCTGCCTCCAATGCCGCTCCGGAGGCCCAAGCCCTGAGCCTGCTCCATTCCGCTACTTCAATTTGCCTGAAACTTCCCAACCTCTGTAGGCACCAGGATGTCCATCCCCGCTTAGTCGCACATTTCTATTGACATGAGCTCAGAGATTTGCACGTGCTGGCATCTGCCCACATTCCGGCTTGTCACCTTTCCCACCGCCTACCATAGTTCTCTCTGGTGGTCACTGCACTGGCTGCAGTGGCGGAAAAGGTGCTCCGGAGTCTGGGACAGTCTCTCTGCACACCACAAGCATTGGTCATGATCTCGGTGGCCGAACTGTTTTAGGTAGACTCCCGTGGTGGCATGCCCGGATGTTAGTTGGTAGAACCCGGCGGCCACCAGCTTTATTCTTATAATGAGGATAGGTCTCTTTTTCCCCGCATTGCCCTTCAGTCTGTAACTGAAGTGCTTGCTGCGCATGTCGGCCTCCCACTCCGCCTTTGCTGCTGATCTTCCCTCGGATATTCGTGTTGCCCTATTCAAGGTTGTAATGTCTGGGCGCTGTATCCTGGTGCTTCTGCGTGCGTCTTGGGCCATGTTCAACTGACTGTCTGCTTCATCGTTTCCGGGGATGCCGGAGTGCCCCAGGACCGTGTGGATGTCGGATGCAATGCCTTGGGGGAGGAGACTCCGTGGAGTACTGTTGATCCGCATCGCCAGTCACTGCCCTGTGCCCGGCTCGAGGTGTGCCACTCACCGGATTGGAGCCTCCAAGTAGTTGAGGACTCCCACCATCTACAGTTACCGCTTCAGCAATGTTGCTCTGTTCTCGATAGCCACATCAAGGGGGAATCAAATCGCCCACAGTTTGGTGTCCAAGACCTCCATGCGTCTGGTAGCCAGAATGCTCCAGCGAGACCTCAATTCATTTCCGTTTTTACTGGCTGCTGCAGCTCCCAGTCTGCCATCATCGGAGCACAATTCATCTGTGCACCACATCCAGACACCTGATACGATGTTGGCTTCTGTCTCACATACACAACGGTGCGGCGCGCTTTTGGCTGAATTGGTGTTGTCCAGTATGATTGTCCTAACCATTGGTTCTTCGCCTTGGGCCGACAGGTTGAAGCCTTCGGTTGTCTAGCCATGCTCAAGCTCTTTCATGACTGCTCTGCATATCGGGGCTCCACAAGAGGGGTTTTTGTGTAGCTGCTGTCGTTTGTTACTGCATGCATTGTCTAGTGTCGCTGCAAATCGCTGTTGTCTGGAGTCCAAGATTTCTGGCACTGGTGTAAGCTCTGACTCTCTTATTAGCGCATACCGCAGGGTGATGGGCAGTGTGCCCAGAATGAAACTGGCTTCGCAATGGAAGAAGAGTTAGAGGTCGTCTCGCCTGACAACTTTGCGGGGATCCCACCAGAGCTCACTCCCAGATTGTGAGACCGCTTGGACGCACACCACTTGGACAGCTGTTACGCTCTCAGGCACAATACGATATGTCCTGGCAGGGGTTTGGATTCTGGCGTCTGCAGCCCTGGCATTCTTCCCCCGTCGGTTGTGGTGTACCTTGAACCTTCGATGTGCGTCCATCCACACGACCAGCCAGGGGGTAGCCTGTGAGTTGAACAATCCGGACTGGTTTCCGACTCTTATTTTGCTGTCAGGTTTGGCTGGAGTGGATTCCTGGGGCGTCGTCTCAGCGTGAATAGTTGCACCTGTATCTTTGCAGTGTCGAATGGTACCCGTGGTCTACTTGCCAACGTGTTGCTCTTTGCAGCGCAGCGCTCAAGTATCAAGACGACATTGTTTACATCGCTTCCAGTCCCCACCGTGCCAAGGTCGTCTACACAGGATAGCCCCTCTGCTTCTGAGAAATACTCTTCGACCCAATTGATTAGTCGTAAGGTGCAGATTGCACTGAGGATCGGTGACACAGGTGAGCCTTGTCGGACCCCTGCCTCCACTGGGTGTCATTCCAAGCCGTTGCCCTCAATTATCATCTTCACCATTCTGTCAGACAAGAAGCTTTCTGTTCATCATATAAGATCCACATCGATCTGCCTAACTTTCATTGAGTTCAGTAATCATCCGTTTGCCACACTTGGGTAGGCTGCCTTAATGTCCATGATCAGCACACCTGTTATATTACTATTTGTCCAAGCTGCATGAGCTCTATCGACAAAGATGGCTGCTGCATCGATAGCTGACTGTCCTTTCCGGCTTCCAAATTGTGAGTCATTCAGTAGCCCTGTTCTTTCAGCCTCCTCTGACAGCAGCTCCGCAGCTACGTTCTCGACGACATTTCCCATGCAGCTAAGCGGCGATATGGAGCGGTTGGCCTTCAGGTTTGTATAGTCGTGTTTGCCAGGCTTGCGAATCTCCATGCCAGCAGCCGCCATGTATACTGCTGGGTGTCTTTCCTTGCAAATTGCCGCCCTGGTCAGTCTCACAATCCTCTCTTTGTCCCACTTCCAGAGCACCAGTATGGTGCCAAAAGACAACCTCTCTGGTCCTGGAGCCTTCTTGACTGACTGTGAATATAAGGCTCGCTCAGCGGCTTGCTCAGTGATGCGGAAGAGTGCTCTGCCTACGGGAGGTAGTTTGTAGTACTGATGGCCGTTGTTCAGGGGAAATGATTCATGCCACAGCATCTCCTCCTCCTCCAATGATGTGTTTGCTAGCTTGCCTTCTATCTCTTGAGAGCTAAATGGTCATGCCCGGCCAAGGGTTGGCATATTATCCAGCTCTCCACACCTCGGCTCCCCTAAGGGTTTGCAAGTAATTGCTCAATCTGTCTCTTTTGGACCGCCACATTGACGTCTGCAGCTCTGCATTCGCCAAGGCAGCCTCCTCCGAGTTTCGTCCTCTCGTTCTCTCTCTCGCTACCGTCCTTGTTCTGTCTTTAATGTCGGCGTTCCACCACCTATTTGATGTGGCACAAATCTTGATTTTCTTTGCTGTGGCGTCGAAAACGCTGCTCATTGCTTCCTGACTCCATGCGGCCTCCTGCTCCCCCTCGTCCTCTTTGCACTCTGCATCTAATTGAGCTCTCTCCTTCACTAATTCCATCCATAGCTTCTCTGCTGCTTCCACATCTTTCTCCATCATTGCAGCCAAAAACCATGCTACTACCCTCTTATGATCCGCCTCCTCCTGCCTGTCCACTCCTACCTCCCACTCTAGAACCTCATGGTCGGATCCAGTGGCATGGTCATCGGCCAGTATGGTCCACTGTACTATTAGTCTATTTGCCAATGTCAGGTCGATGACTGACTTGCCTTCCTGGTCCTCTCTTTTCCAATGGTGTGTGTGCCTGCCGTCATTCCCAATCTCCAGTCCGTTCTTGTCAATCACGTTTTCCCAGAACGAATCATTCCACTGCACTTGGCATCTGGGGTCTCATCGTTTCCTGTGGATGTTGAAGACTCCTGCAAGGACAGTGGCGCCCTCCTAAATTACTCTCTGCCAGTTCAATTTTCATGCTGGTCACGCTATCTCTCCTGACTGCAAGTCTTTTTGATCATCAACGTTGACAATACTTCTTATCATTTCTCACCTTTTCCTGAGATCAGTTGCGCTAACAGCGTCATTTGCACCTCTGCTCAAATCAGTCCGCTGTTCAACGACTAGGCCACTCCACTTCCGTATCGCCGTCCAAACTCTTTTTCATTTTCTTATTTCGTATGCTGAATGCGTGAGCTCAATATCTCCAATGTCTATCGGTGGCTCTTGCAAGCACAATATGTCCGCCCTGCATTCAACTCCCGTGTCCAGCGCTGCACAGATCCTCTTGTGTGAACATGCGCGGTTGTGCTGGATCACTCTACTGGATGGTCGCCAGGACTCCTGATTCAGTCTCAGTTTGAGTGTCAATCGAGATCCTGGTGGCATTCTCAGTTTCGGCCATCATGATGTCTCATGCCCACCCCACTGCCTCCACTTCTTCATCCACTTCCGCCATCTCCTCTTTATCTCCCCCTTCTTCCGCCACCCCCTGGGGCCTAGAGCCAAGCGCTACTCTGTCTGAGCCCATTGCCATTGCCATGTCCCGAGCTGCACTGGTGGACACTTGTCCTGCTAGTTCAATGCTTCTGCTCTGCTGCGCCACTTCGGTGGTTTCGGTGTTCTTCACGCACATGCTGCTGACCACAATATGTTGTCCTTTGCATTTTGGGCATTTCTCCAGCGTGTGGCTGCAGAGTGATCCCTGCTTTGCAGTGCATCCCACCACATCGCAGTTGTGGTCACTTGTCCGGTGATGGCCTAACCAGTAGCCAGATTTGAGCTTGCTGCCGTACTTGTTCTCGATGTAGCCCCACCCAGAGCGGGGCTCCCACCTGCTGCCAGGTTTTTTGTTCATGGACATTTCGACTCGATACCACACCTTCGCCCCTGTAATGCTGTTCTTGACTAAGCTCGGTGCGGCCCTGCTTCCGATTACAAAGAAAACTGCCGATGACCCGGCAATTCTCCTGGTCTGCCTCCTCTCCCTCATCGTTTGGGGGTTCGCCAGCCACCTTACTTGGGTAGGAATCACTATAGCCTTGTTCTCTTCTTCAAATTCTTCTCTAATTGTCTGCTGCCCTTCCATGCCATTCCCCATGTACCGTACAAGAGGGACTGTGTGGATCTTTAGCCTTTCCCAGAACTCAGTCTCTTCGACGTCCATGACTCCTTTGTCGACCGTCCTCATTCCAGTGATTATGATGTCGCGTTACAGCAGCACCATCTCTGCTGTCGCATCCGTGTGTGTGAGTACAGTAATCGCACCCTTGGCATTCCTTTTGGTGTTCCTGATCCTACTGTGGGCTGGTGCCTTCTTGGTGGAAGAGCGCTCTGCTGATTGCTGACACGATTTCTTGGTCCATTGTATTGGAGAGCGGTACATTCTCGTCTCTTCTTGATATCAGCCGTCTCTCCCCAATGCTCGATCCAGCTGTCGGGGCGGGGCCTGAGCCTTGCCCTGGCTCAATGGGTGCCCTTTGACTCTTGGTTTGGAGTTGGACGGTCTCCCACTATCCAGCAGGTGTGGACGCTGACTTTGGCTTGGGCGCTGGCTGTGGTTTAGGCTGCATTTTGAGCAGAATTTTGGGCTTTGATTGCTGCTGCAGCTGCTGGTGCTTCTGTGGTTCCTCTTCTCGCATCGTATCTGCATGTTGTGAGACCTCTAGCCCCCCTCCATCCCTCCTTGCAGTCAGTTGTCTTTCTTTCTCTCTCCCCTTCTGTGATTGTGGTACCCCTTTCATGGTCTTTGGAATCATGGTCATGATGCCCACTCCCCACAGCTTGTCATCCTGATGGCAGGCATACCACTTCTGCTCTCCGTCTTGCATCCACGTCATCATTCCCTGCCACTGTGCCTCCTCACGGGTTGCCCTGGCTTCCAACAGGTTTCACAGATGCCCAACTATTTGGTGCAGCTGCGTTAGCTCTTGTGCCTGGTGTCTTATTGTCCTCTCCTTTCGGATCCTTCAGTCGCTGGGGGCTGTGCCGGCCTCACTCCTTCATATCCGGTGTCTGTTGTCGTTGCCCTTCATTGGCCCATAGATGGTAACGCCTGCAGTACCTGCGCCCATGGCTGTCACTGCTGTCGCCATCTGCATCGCCATATCCATAGGTGCATTTCTCCTCCCGTCTTCTGCTTCTCCCACATCCAGGTCACGCCTCTCGCTCCCTGTGAATTTGGTCATCACTGCTGTAAGGGAACCATCTTAGTCCTCATTATCACTTGCTCACTGGCCGACGCGTAGCATCAATCGTGTTTTCTGCCAAGCCTTTACGCGAAACCATTCTGCTGCGTGGAATCTTGTGCGCGTCCTGCTCCGGCAGTCGATAAGGTGCTGGGAAGCTCATTCGGAGATCGATTCAACGTTAGGAGTCAATTGTTGCTGTCTGTTTTTTGATTGCTCTCGTTGTTATCTTATTGTGCCGTTTTCTTTTCGCCAAGACTTTTGCCTTCCAAAGATTGGGACAGTATTTAAATCCAAACTATTCATAAATATCAAAGAATTAAAACAAAGGGATGAATGATATATCCACAGTTATTGGTTGTGTAATTAACCATTCAATAAAGAAACAAATCAGAAACGGACATACTGTAATGACAAACAACATGTTTCTATAGACAGAGTATCCAGTACCATCAACAAGATTCTTATACTCTATCATATCACATGAAGTCTCATCCTTAATCTTGAATTCAGAAATCTAACCACTTATTATTTCATTCCTATGATATCATTCCACATCACGATATATATTATAAATTGCTTCGTTTTCTGATTTATTCCGCCACTATTATTTGCTTTTATCCCATTTGTAAATTTTCTAATGTTAACAGATATCTGTGAATTCTCTGTTACTCATTACTGGTAACTCTTCCTCTTTGTTGAAGCTTGATATCATTACAGTCTTCTTATACTCTTCAACCTTAGCCACCATCAAGATATCCACTACATTGTGTATAGATAGCAGCTCCAATAGATGCATCTACAACTTTATTGATTAAGTTCACTCATCCAGCCTATACTCGCATTCCAACCATACATTACATGACTGTGAAATTCTGAATCTGCATTCCAAGTCTTCGGATAATTGTTTTATATTATTCAACTAGACCTGTAACAATATTGTATCTCTGTGGGATCACCAGTGATGTGTTCAGTGGTGCTTTTTTTTTGTTTTTTTTTTGTTTCGTTTTAATCATACTGTATTCACTCTACTTAGAGTATGACAGTCCCTTAATCCCCTCCGCCTCTGGGCTGGCCGGTTAGATGGCAGAGCTCGACTCCTGCTACCCATCGTCCCCATCTGATAAAAGATAGCATCTTAAAGAAAGCAGTCAAATATACTACAAAGGAAAAGGGATGAAATCAAGGAGTGCCCGCCGGCTCTTACTCCTCCACCCATTTTGTGTGGGAACTTCCTTACATCAGTAGCCGCCAGGAAGTCCATCACCACTTTATCGCACTTCTCCATGGCGAGCAGCTCAGAGACTTGCACGTGTCGGCATCTACCTGCTCTCCATCCAGTTGCTTTTCCCACCTCTATCCAGATCATTTTCTGCTTGTCTTTCCATCGGCTGCAGTGGAGGAAGAGATGTTCCCGCGTTTGGGCCGTCGTCCTACCTCTGCCGCCGCACCACCAGCAGATGTGTTCAGTGGTGCTGATCAGCTTCTTGTAACAAGGTAACTAGTTTCATAACGTACTTTGTTACCATTCATCTGGCAATGGATGAGAGGCAGAAAGCTACTGTAAATCATAGGTGTGACCTAGATTGGTTGGGACATTGTCAACTTGGTCACTCAAGGCTTGCCACATCTCCATAGTAGTATAGATCTTATTGATGAGAGAAAGGAGTGCATCTGAACTTTCAATATAGATTATTGCTTTTACTTTATTGGCTCTATCAGCAAAGTGTAATCAACTAAACGCTGCGCTGCACGTACACACGCACACACGCAGCTCATTGCAAGCTTCCCATGGACCGCTGTACGATGCGCAGTCTATTGTCATCTATAGTCAATGCATATTGATGTGCACATAGGCCTATGGAACAATATACAGCTGGTGGCTGGAGATCGACCTATACCTATCTTTACTGCCTGCAGTCTTCTCTGTTTTACCGGTACTGTACACACCATCACTGCAAGTCTGCTTGAGAGCCCGCTGGCGCTTGAAAGTCTGCTTGAGAGCCTGCTTGAAGCCTGCTTGATAGCCTGCTTGATAGCCTGCTTGGGAGAGAGTTCCTTGAGAAAGCCGCCCTTGAAAGAGCCATCCTTGAGAGAGCTGCGTTTGAGAGAGCCGCTCTTTGGGAGGAGTAGACTTTTCCATGTGAAGCGTTTGGCCGATGGAAAACTCAGAGTTTGTAGAAGCTTTGGCTAATAGAATGCTCTAAATCGGTGGAAGCTTTGATGCTGATGTTGACATAGCCAACCTACTTGTCTAATTGCTTCTGGTACTATGATGACAATCACCAACGCCATCGCCATCGCCATCATCACCATTGCCAACATCACCATCACCATCATCACCATCGCCATCATCACCATCACCATCGCCATCATCACCATCACCATCACCATCATCACCATCACCATCACCATCAACACAATCGCCATCATCACCATCGCCGTCATCACCATCGCCATCATCACCATCGTCATCATCACCATTGCCATCATCACCATCAGCCCCGGACCGAATGCACACACATATGCCCACAATCGATGGGAAGTGGGCAGCAGATTCCGCTTGAAAATCTTAGTCGGAGATCATCTCTCCCCAAGATCCAACTTTCTACCGTTCCTGCAGAATCTTAGGTTGCAATTGTCAACTCCATGGCCGTGAGGCATCGTGAGATCTCGTCGCATTGGCTGTGCTAATGATATGGTTCAAACTACCATGTCGACCGATGTTATGATTTCAGCCACCGTACGGCACCTACCACCCGCCACCCGCCACCCGCCACCTACCACACACCTCACGCAGCCCACCATACTATGCTCTCCACACGCCACCTGCCTCATGCCTCCCGATGCCTCACGCCTGCAACTCTGCAAGTTTCTGGATCGAGTACCCAGGAACATACATGGGAGCATATAGTCATGTGAGATTGGGAGTGTCTTGCCTCTTGAGAGTGTACTTGGGAGCGTAGAGCCAAGTAGGCTGGGAGAGTGCCATCGAGTGCAATTGGGAGCATACTTGAGAGCGTACTCGGGAGTGTACGTGAGAGCGACCCGAAGGCGCACATGGGAGCATACTCGGAGGTGTACTTGGGAGCATACTTGGAGGTGTACTTGGGAGTGTCTTGAGAACTTACTTCAGAGCGTACAGTCAAGCAAGCTGGGAGTGTGCCATCGAGAGCAATTGGGAGCGTTCTTGAGAGCAAGGTCGGGATTGTACTTGAGAGCATACCAGGAGGTGTACTTGGGAGCATCCTCGGAGGTGTACTTGAGAGCTTACTCGGAGGTGTACTTGGGATTGTACTCGGAGGTGTACTTGGGGGCGCACAATGAAGTCCATTTGGCAGCTTGGTTTTCATTATGTTGTATGCAGCGTGATGTATAGTATCAAGCGCACATAATCGCATGCGTATCATCGTAATCTAGTCAACGTGCAGGTCCATAGGACCTCATCGTGCCACGCGTCAAATATGCTATGGATTACCGTCCCAGAAACAGCATCTCTATGAGCTGCGCGTCGCGCATGGTCATTTTTCCCCTTGTCGCTCATGACAACTGTCATGTTGAGGGCCTACAACAATACCGTAACCAACTGGGAGAAGTTCAATACCAATGACAATATCATAGGATTTGCTGACCATTAGAACTTGGTGAATCTTTTACTTTCAGATGGGGTAATTATTCTCAGTCAACTTAGTGATGTTGGTGTGATTGGTCTTGAATGTTTCATTGGACAAGTTGAGACTGAAGGTGATTAGGAAGTTGGCGATGGAAGGTGAAGGATGGTGGTGGAGTTGAGGCTCTTTAGTGTGTTTACATGCAGTTGTTGCTACAGTAACAGACAGAGATGGTTGTGAGTGGATTAGTATTCTTGAAACTCTTTTTAAGATCGTGAGGTAAGAATAGTACTGTGCGCTGGGCTGATAGGCTATTCAAAGTATAGATATAGAGAAGCTTGATTGTATGTTATCTAAGACAGCCACAAGGCCATATATATGAGTACAAGTGTGGATGCGTGCGTACGCATCTATGTATAGACCGTTCAGGCCGACAGCAATCTCCGGTCATACGAGACTCACTTCCGGCCATACGAGACTCATCTCCAAACATGAGAAGGTTGAGACCTATCATGTATTAGAACACACGATGTGAATTATACTCGTTGTGCTGTGGTTAAAACAATTTGAACAATTGCTGCAAAAACTAGCATGGATTCCTTCCTATCTGAATGTCAGCATTTTTTAGTGCAATAGTTCTGTGATGTGATATCTGTTTGCTAGGTGGGTTTGCCGGAGGACTTTAGCGGCCGTTGTTCTGACAGTATATTTCCAACTTTTAGTTCCCACAGCTGTAGTTATTTGTTATTCCTAGATCCCTCCCTAGGGTGCTGTTGTCGGACATGTGGTGCCTCCTCCGTTTGTTTCGGGACGAGCGGTAGTAAGTGGGTGTGTTGCGGTTTTCAGTGTACAGGGTAAACTTATGTATGCACATGAAATTTAAGAGACTCAGGAATAACTAGATCCTCACCGCAACGCCAAGAAGGAATCGGGCAACTCGGCTTGCCGAGGTTCGTATACTATCTCGACGACGTAGGAGTCGGATCAGATTGTAACGATAGACGAGGTTAATTATGCAAAAGTGATGTTGCTACTTACCGAGGTACTAAAGAAGTTGGAAAATACAAATGCGGTGACCAAAGTTAAGTGCACTTAGAATTGAATGGAGGTCCGAAATGCCAAACCAACATACAGCCGCCTTTAGGCCTGATAATAAGTCGGGAACGTCAAACGCACCAATTCGTACACCTACCGATAACGAACGGCACATACCTAGGTGGGAATGGTTGAGAGAGCTTCTGCCATACATGGAATATAGTTGTGCCAATTGGATAGTACCGCAAAATCCAGAAAAAGGATTGATGAAGAGTCAGAGGAGGAAGGCAAATATTAATAAGCTTTATGGGGTAAAGATGACCGTATCATGTCTATGAACAGGCTTTGATGATACTCTCCATGTTCGTACCGAAATTACGATGACCGGTAACCGGTGACGTCTGAATACCTTTAATTAACATCGCTTGAACCAGAGTTAGTACCTCAGCGACAATATGACCGCCAGAGTGTCACTATGTATCACTCGCGCCTTATGAGCAAATCTTGTTGCAAAATAGGGAGAACCGTCTACATAGACTAAGATACAGAGAGAAGAAAGAAGGACAAAGATTCGGCATATATATAGAGAACCTAGGGTATATCTCCGGGTATGCTGGGGCCACCCTCTGCCATAGTCGATGTACGGGCTTATGGGGTTCAGCTAGATACCGACAGCTGCGTGCGTATGGATGCGTAAAGGCATACACGGACTACCGTTTATATAAGCCTGAAGCAGAGATTCAATCAACAATCTCCATCTCAAAGTAACAGCCTGTATTTCCCATAATATCTACTGTATAACTTACAAACCTATTAGGAAGGCCTTTGAAACACGTTACAACAGGCAACAGGATCGTTAATGTGGAAGGGATTAGCGATGTGGTGCTCACAACCAACACCTGGGAATGACAAATTACAATATGAAGTTGGACTTGGTTCTGTATGTTTTGGCTTGTGACATCTTGTCACCATGATTCAATTAATGCCAATAAGCTTTACCCTTAGCTTCTGTTCTAGTCCAGTCACGGAGGATGTCCCTCCGCGGAGAGACCGGTCCATTCACGGAGTCCCACCCTCCGTGACTGGACTAGTTCTTTCGCAGAGTGTACCCCTGCACCCCACCTCCGTGTATGGACCAGTCCATTCACGGAGTGTACACTCGGTGAATGCCCTGCACGCATATATGCTCACGCATGTATGCATACTCAGCTGGCCATATCCAGCTGAATTTAATCAACGCAACTAATTGTATTCAGACCAGCGCAACTATGTACCTTCAGCCCAGCTAAATGATGGAGTTCAATGCACAAACAATGGTGTTTCTTTCAGCGCCATATGGTTCTTTCAATCTTAAACGGAAGACAACACCACCTGGCGCAGTCACAATCAAAAGCGACTTCGGGCAAATACACAGCGAGAGGCAACAGCGCAGAGATACTCCACTTGTGTTTATGATATCAACAAGAGCGCAGAGGAAAACATTGAAAGTGATTTGACAGAACTGGATATTGAGGAAGGAGAGGGTCTTGAGGAGTACAAGGATGTAAACGAGAAGGAGGAGGAGGAGGAGGAGGAAGAGGACGATGTAGAGGAATAGAGCAACAAGGAAGAAGAGCTGGTTTCAAGTCAGGATATGGAGCACAGTGCAATTGTAGTTGCACCACGACGTTGAGTGTAATTAGCACTTTGTATGTATGCTCCGCGAATGAACCAGTCCAGTCACGGAGGTGGGGTGCAGGGGTACACTCCGTGAATGGACCGGTCTCTCCGTGGAGGGAGATCCTCCGTGACTGGACTAGAACAGCTTCTTTCTCACAAACAGAGCGAAGCTCGCCGCACCTTGAGCGGCTGCAACATGCTCACCGCCCGCTTGCCAACGATCGCTTATTCGTAAAGCCTCTCACAACGGCGATGGCAACGGTTAGTACCATCAACTCTACCTGGATAAATACAACAAAGCTGAAATATTACCGTATGACGGGTAACTTCAGTAGCTCGTTTGAAAGCTGTCCTGACGAAAGTTCCTTCCTCTACTCAAGTGGGGGCTAATACGGTAATGCCAAGAACGCATCCGGTAAGTAGGCTTTTTAAAGTTCGTAATCTATCCCGGGGGACTAGGTGGGGTCGGAGTGCAACGATAGAGCATCGGTCAGAGCACGGAAACTTCTTCCGGAGGTGAATTACGCGAAAGTTAAGTTGCCGCTTACCACGTACTAAAGTCGGAAACGAGTGCAACTAGGGAAAGAGTGGCCCGGAGCCTACCGGAACGCAAGCGTGCACACGTGCACATGCAAGGCAACCGAAGTGCAGCCAGAAGGTGACAGAAGTCAAGCGGATAACTCGGAAACGTCAAGAGTATCTGCTGACACCAGCACTTGGCGCACTGGATTTGAAATGAGCAAGAACTGTACGAGCATGATCAAAGACATGAATTAAATGTGGTGCTCGCCGTCCGGCGGAAGTAAAGAATTTGCAGGTGAATTTCCACATGGTTTGGTATGTTCTAGCTTGCAACAAAAACATCCCGAGAACACTGCAGCTGATGCGGGAGGGCGCTACCTTGACTGGCAAAGCTCACCTTGAACGGCCGCTAGATACTTACGGCACCGCCTCTATGTCCCGAAGTATCCAAGCTACTCGATGAATTGGACGAAGTGGAGAGAAAAGGTGCGTTCTATTCTCCTCCGAGCACGGCCGCTATCTGATCGACTCCTTACATAACCTAGGTAACTAAGATCCTTTATTAGATACTTAATCTAGGTACCTCGCCTAATCAAGCTCATCTCGATCGAAGTCTCAGCATCTTCACTTCAAGCGAAAGCCTCTCTCTCGAATGACCTCACATGACACTACTCTGGAGTGAAATGGAGATGACGTCATTACCTACCGCCACGGTCTGGCTAATCATTTCTTATCACTCACCTTACAGTATCTCACTATGTTGCATATATACATGGATGATCTGTTGCAGTCTCGGAGTTACGTCTCGTATGAGGATATGGCTTGTATGAGAATACGGCTTGTATTAAAATACTATGTGAACGTCACCGCTAGCTTAATACGTATGCATACCATACGGGTGATCATATGTATCCCCTGGATCGTAACGGTTCCCGGCCCATACGGGCCGCCCGCGCAACCACCTCACCACACGTCCAAAAATGGTTATCAGAGGCCATCCTTTTTATCAAGTCTTCTTTAGTAGCAAATAAAACTC
>Ga0307514_10002504_pt1 | contig 18986 bp, 22 predicted proteins | sample 16_EM_MG_FD_203088 | JGI IMG/M metagenome (GOLD analysis project Ga0307514, IMG submission 203088) | Populus trichocarpa ectomycorrhiza microbial communities from riparian zone in the Pacific Northwest, United States - 16_EM | ecosystem: Host-associated > Plants > Roots > Unclassified | place... | reverse complement strand
TAAGACATAGGCTAAACTCACGTTAAAGCCACTTTCTTTTTGACCTTGCATATCGACTTTCCTGCGTGAGCTTGACCTATGTCTTAAAAAGCGACATGGAGTCTTCTTTCCCAGTGGAGGCGGTACTGTACTTTGCCGACACCACTTCACTATATGTAGGTATGTACTGTGTACGGTATGAACTTTGTATCTATATGTACCATGTATCTCCCCAGCATTGGACTCAGTACTGATACACCTACGAGTTACTGCGGTGCATGCAGCTTGCGTGGGCTATGTACCGGTAGAATCAGGAGATATATACGGGTAATTACAATACATTACCTATTGTACAAGCCCACAGGCGTATAGACTCGGAAAAAAAAAATTATTGTACAAGCTGTACCTACATGTACCTACTCCTTACTTATGTGGGATGTGAGCATGCTGCATGCTGTACCGAAGTACAACAACATACGGTACAAGTAACAGTAGGTACATGCAAAGTGGAGCAGGATTGTAATGTACAGCACGTGGTGAACCAGCACATGGCGATGAGAATCAGATTGAATCTATTTTACCTATAGTTTGGATACCAAACTGCGAAGAATTGCCTCAAGGGAGATGCCGACAATGTACAGTACATACAAGTACTCGTACAGTATTACTACGTATGTATCTACATGTAGTTAACAACTGCGTGGCTTACTAATACGCCGCCTTGTGTACTCTACATCCCTAACACCAGAACTGGGAGTCTCGCTCACCCAACCTCTCCCGAGTTTATAAACAACAACGGGATAAACACTGCACTTAAACCACCCATTCTCGCAATGCCTGATGTCGATGTATGCCCCCCCTCCCCCTCCCTAATCCCCCAGTGCTCTCGCTTTGATGCTGACCAGCATGAACCACAGCAAAAAGTCCTCCGGTCCATCAAGGGCCCACCAGAGTATGCGAAAAAGGTGGACATGCAAAAGGTCAACCTCGAAGTCATGAAGCAGTACGTTATGTCAGCCCGAGCGTCAGCTCAGCAGCTACCATCCACCCCACTTTGAAGCAGCACCTGAATAACACAAATTGCAGATGGATTTCAACGAGGATCGTCGAAATCCTAGGGACCGAAGATGATGTCGTCATAGATTACACATTTGGTCTTCTTGAGGAGCGAATGGTGAGTTGGAGCAGGCACTCAGCCAGGGCTCTATGGATATGGACTGACTCAATCCCATACGGGCCAGCCTGATCCCAAGTACATTCAGTACCAGCTCACAGGTTTCTTGGAGAAGGACACCCCAGCTTTCTGCAAGCAATTATGGAACCTGCTTCTGAGCGCACAGGATAGCAAGACCGGCGTACCACAAGAGCTGCTAGAGGCAAAGAAGGAGGAACTACGATTAGAGAAGGTTCAGTAACACTCTACTCAGCAAGACGTCGTTCAATCGCTGACCGGCTACAATAGGCCGAGAACGAACGCGCAGCAGAGGAGTTACGTCGAAAACGTGAGGAGGAAGAAGCAAAGAGTCGTCAGCTGGACGAGCTTCGCCAAAGGGAGCGTGATGAGCGACGCTCCGGCCGAGGCGGAGGTGCTGCTGGCCGTGGTAGTGACAGACGTTCCCCACCTCCCCCACCACGCCGAGATTCCTACAGACGCTCACCATCCCCACCCCGCAGACGTCCACGAGATGACGATTCTTACCGAGGAGGAGGCTTTGGACGCCGTGATTACTCCCCTCCTCGTGGCAGTGGTGGTGGACACATGAGGGACCGCACAGACACGTACATTCCGTCGCGAAGAGGTCATCGACGTGAGTTTGACGACCGTGAAGACAGGAGAAGATCCCGCACTCGCTCCAGGTCACCCCCATCTCGCCGCCGTGGTGGCCGTGGTGATTACTATGAATCCGGCAGACGTAGACGCTCACCATCATATGCTAGATCACCCCCACCTCCTCCCCGCAGAAGGTCCCCTTCGTACGGCACTCCGAGGAAACGTGGCCGGGGCAGACGCCACTCCCCAAGCCCCTCTGGCTCCTCCCGATCCGCCTCTCGCTCCTCGTCCTCGTCTCGCCCTGAATCCCACTCTGCATCTCCGGCCCCACGACATCACAAAAGTGACGGACGAAGAAATCGTTCCCGATCAATCTCTTCCGACCGAGGTAACAGACGCAGTGGTGGAGGAAACCGGCACAGACGATCACCTTCTTACCCGAGTCGAGCACATGCTGATGAGAACAAGGCCAGACGTGAGAGAAGTCGCTCCGACAGTCGCAGCCGCAGCAGGAGTCATACAGCTAGTCGGACCCGATACCGCAGCCGGAGCCGAAACCGGAGCAGGACCCGCCATCATCGGGAGAGGAGTCGCGAGCGGAGTAGGGAGTACAAGGATAGAAGAGAGCGTCCTCGTAGTAGGGATAAAGACAGGGACCGTAAAGAGCGTGACGTGAAGGAGTCTAGAGATAAAGGCCTGTCTATCCGCGTAAGGGATAGAGATGAGGGGCGCAAGTCGAAGGAAAACGGCGTCTCGTCATTGTCAAAAAGTAAAGACGAAGGCCCCTCCCCAGGATCAAAGAGACGTAGATCAGAGTCTCCCATGAGTCCGATCGACTCACGCGGAAAGAGGGAAACTGACAATACGAGCGAGGAGGTGGGTCGATGCGTTATTCCAATTTGGGGGGGCAATACTGACCTGGCTGTGCGCAGCTAAAGCTACGAGAAGCTCTGCTCCGGGATAAAATCAAACGATCTAGGAAAAATGATGTAAACCAGTCCAGTTCTGAGGCCTAGGCGTAGTGTCTATACCAACCAACAACTCCTAATTACAAAAACTCTTCACAAGCTTGAATATCGGCAGCTCCCCTCTTACCCACCTGCCTTGCCCTCATATGGGCTTCCTAATGCAAAATGGTATTGTTATCCAGAGCTATTTAGACTCGCTTTCCTTGTCCCCCCTCCCCAAAATACGCTTGTGTTTGCTGGTGTTTTTCCTACTTATGATGTATTTTAGCTCTCTTTTTTCTTGCTCATTCATGATTGAGCTATTTTTTCTCCCATAAAAGTATCAAGTGGGGGATCTTGTTGCATAAATGAGTGAAATAAAGCTACCTTGTATGTCCCTCTACCTCCCAATGCCCTCTCCTACACCGTCTCATAATACGCCAACCCCTCCCGCAAATCCGCCTCCTTCAGCGTTGTTGCCATGCCCATGCCCATGCCCGTTCCCAACCCCATCCCCATCCCTATCGGATTCAAAGACACCCCCTTCTCCTTAAACCTCCCTTTGACCCCTCTTCCCAGCATATTTAAATCATCCAAGACCCCATGCGCAATCAACTCCACCCCCGGCCCCTCCTCTCCCTTGGGCAGGATAATATCCGCCAACGCCTTGGTGGGCGTAATCCCAATCTCCGCCGCCGGCTTTCCAAACCGCACATGAGTATCAATAATACGCTCCAGCGGTAAACAATGTGGGGGGCTACAATCCCTCAGAACCCTGCGAGCCAGACGCACGTCCGGGGATGTCTCTGTGTAGATTTTTATCGTCAGTGGGGAAAGGGGTGGGTTGTGCGAGAGAAGTGGTGGGTGGAGCAGATAGTGGCCTTCGCAGAGGATGATTTCGGGGATGATACCAGTGCCGGGTTGGGGGGGGGAGGAGGAGGAGGAGGAGGGACCCGAGAGCGGGACAAAGCCCCAAGATCGTGTCCCGCTGGGGATATCGTATGATGGGGACTTTGCGCCGCCCGGACCGGCGCCATGCAGAGTGAGATCTTTGACCACGGTGGCGAGAAGGGGGAGGTCGTAGGATGCGAGGCATTCCATGTCCCTCTCCACTCCCCCTACACCCCCTACACCCCCTCCCACACTACTATCCTCAATTGGAACGTGGAAATCCCGTAAATGGAGTATGGCGATGTTGAGCGACCCGTGGCTGAGCTCGTCGAGCTTTCTCTTGAGTGCGTTGAGGACTGATTTTTTCCCGGAGCAGGGGGGGCCGGCGATTAGGATTAGGGCTGGGGGGTGTGGTTGGGGTTGGGGGTGGTTGTGCGAGGGGTGGATGCTGGAGGAGAGGGAGTGCGGTTGGAGGTGCGTGTGGGGAAAGGTGGATGTGGGGTTGAGGTGGGGCGTGGTGGGGTGAGTGGCCATGATTTCGGGTGGGTGAGTGTGGGTGAGTGTGGGTGAGTCGTGTGATGCCGATGCTACGCTGCTATATCAGGAATTGAAGATGGGGGAAAAGTTGGACTGGTGACGGTGAATGGTGAACCCGCGTCAAGATTTAATTCCGTCAGGTGGCATAGCAACATGTGCCAACACGAGATGGAAAAAAAATGCATGAATAGAATTACCCAACCAAAGCCCCGACATAACTCTACTACAGGTATGTAATCATTAATTATATATGGTACTACACCCCAATTTTTGACATTTACCAATGAAATCTAGCTGTAAACCAAGTCCCCAAAATTACTCCTCATCAATCTGTAGTAGCGGTCATGGTCAGCCAGTGTACAAAGCAAGGAAGGAAAGACAAAATGAAAACATACCTTCGGTGCCAAGTAGAACCTCACATATCCGTTGTCCATCTTGTACTCCACGAGTAATGGAACCTCATTGGAGAGACTGAGTGTGACAGTTTGGGAAAGGGAGCTGGCCTTGCAGAAGTTGACCAGGTACTTGAGGGAGAAGGTAAGATTAACTGGCTCAGTGAGATCAATCTTGGTGGATAATTCGGGCTTTTCGACGTTCTGGTGTGTCCTGAGGGTGACAGAGCCGTTTCCAATATCTCCCGAGCAGGCGAACTTGACACCCTCCTTTGTTGCCTCAATTGCAACTGTGCACAAAGAGCAATAGTCAGTGCATCTACCGCAACTCACTGGGTGCATTCATCTACCCTACCTGATTCTGACAACTGACTCAAGTCACGGCAAATCCTCTGAAACTCTGCTGAGGGCAAGGTAATACTAGCCGAATACTCTGTCTCCGGTATCCCCAAATGTTCCTGATCGATATCCATAAGCTTGATATCATACTCACTAATCCTGTCATTCTCCGTATTCTCAAACACGAGATTCAAGCTATCCGGGGAATCCTCTGCCTTGAGAGTAATCATATCTTCATTCTGTGCACATCGGAGTACTTTGGTGAGGGAGTTGAGGTTGATTCCGAGGGCAATGTTTCGGTCGCAACGGTACGGAGAGAACCCATCGGCACGGAGCAACATTGCTACGAGGGCAACGTGGGAGTTGTCCATCGCTTGAAGGGCAATTCCGGTATCATTGCAGTCAAAGTTGCAATCTTGAACTAAATCCTTGATGGCTTCGACGACCTGGGCGTATACGTCAATAACGTAAGTGTGGGTTGGGACAGGAGTAGAGAAAGACGAACCCTCTTCAAAACAGAGGCTTGTTCAATGCGTGCTTCCAACACTAGAATCGACAGAGTCAGCAGTCATTCCAGGAGTATGCAAAGTCTCACGGAGCTGCTATACTGATTAGGATATATGTAAAAGTCTGTAAGAGCACTGTCCAGGTCAGCCTACATCCACCGAGAAACACGACATACTGAAACGGTAAATTTGAACCCGTAGATGGTTTGTTTAAGAGGAACTTACAGTGATTGTAGAGAAGGTGTAAATGGGAAAGATATAGTACAGGTCCTCGAGGAAGATGTGTCGGGCGTAACTGGGAGACGGGTCGTGTGAAAAGGACAATTGCAAATCGCGTGTTCACAACACAAAGCTGCCCTTACAACTGGGCTAGGCCTGATCGCGTCAAGGTGATCGGCGACCCTGTGATAGGTAACCGCATAAAAATAAATTCAACACATCTACCAGTGTATCTATGTGTGTGCTACCGGTAGGTAGCCGATAGGTATTCGCGTGAGCGTGTGAAACAACATCTTGTGTAACGATACTTCCCTTGCTCCACTAGGTACATCTTCAACCATGTCTCTTCCATTGTAGATACCAAATAATACATCCATCTTGTTCGTCACCATCGTAGCCGAGCATAGGTATGCCAGGACTCTCCAGTTGTAAGGAAACTGTACCAGTACATCTTGCCTCCACCATCTTTCATCGCCAGCTTCACGGGCAGAATAAGTTAGCCTCCTCCTGGAAGCGGCTTGGCGGGATAATGAAACTTAAGGCCGCTTCTAAGGAATCCCCGGCAGAATCACAAAGCTTTCCAGCTGGGGGTCCGCGGCACGCATGCAAGAAAAAGAGGGAGGACCAGCGAAGTGTGAAGGGGACAGGTTTGAGGAGGGGTGAGGTGGAACCGCAAACTTGGAGTCAACTACCGATGTCCACTGCAGGACTGGGAATGCGAGCCTGGCGGAGGGCCTAGAGTACCGGAAATGAGGAGGGTATGTGGAAACATGCAGGCACGTAGCCCTGGGTTATACGCATGAGGGGCAGATAAGAGGAAGATGGGAGAACATGGATGAGAAGGGGGATGAAGAAAGTCATATGTATAGTCTTGTGCCATGTATATGTACTGTAATAACATTGGACGCCATTACCTAAGTGTTTGATCCAGGGTTACGAGACTACAAGTACTAGGACAAAGCAATGGAGTCAGCAAGTTAAGTAGAAAAATAGAAAGAGTAAAGTATGAAAGCGAAAAAAGAAAGCTGTAGTCTACATATAGAAACCTGATAAGCCACCTCCGTAAATCTGCAATTATATATATCCAGCATTAAACTCCCGAGCCAACCAAATCTGCATCCTTTTCACCATCACCCTGCAGAGTGAACCTCCAACATGTATAGCTATCTGTGAACAAATCAAGGAAAATGAAGAGAGTATGGCACGTGGAGGGAGAATCCCTATAAAAAACTACATGTATGGTATCAAATCGTCACTGAACTCGAAAATTCTGAGAAGCATCAGGAGGAAAGGTGATAAATCATAAAAGGAGGTATGTGAAGTTAAGCTATTAAGATACAGCACACTTAGCAGGAAAAATTAAGGAAACCAAAATTTGAAAGTAGGAGATATGTGCGTGTGAGCATAGATGTCGTGCTAAGTATATGTAGCATGATTTAAGGCCTGACTGGTGGGGTGTCGATATTTCCGGTCAATTCGGCGACTCGTGCCTTGATTCGCGCAACTCGAGATTCGATAGCTATGAATAGTTAGCTCAGTCCAACAAACAACTGCAGGAAGTAACCTACTCTCTTCACCACTAGTATCGCCATCATCGACAGTAGTCGCTCGAGTCTCTGCGGTGGTAGTTGTGGTGTTGTCATCGAGAGCACTCTTCTTTGCTCGGTCGGCAGCATTCTTCCGAATTTGGGCCCAGCGATCCATCACAGGAGAGACTGGTGGCTCTGGTTCTGGTTGAGACTGATGAGTGGGTGTCATTAGGTGCTCAGAATCCCCCGGGTCTGCTCCATGATGGGTGGTCTCTCGTGAGGGCGGCTCCGGCGAGTCCTCTGGGACAAACGCAGGCATATCTGTTAATGGGCCCGCATCAAAGTTTGAGAAGACTTGTCTAGTAGTCCTCTCCTCGTTAGAGCTGATACCCATGGCAAATGAGCCGCTCCTCAGAGGATCCTTTGCCGGGAGCAGGGGAAGATGCGACTCATTGATGGCAAGAGAAGAGGACTTCGCAACACCGTTACCGTTGACGGTAATATTGCGCTGAATAGGTGCACTAACATCTTTGGTACTCACACTCCTGATTGGCGGCTCTGGTACAGGCGTGGTGGAGCGAGAGCCACCTTGTTTATCGTTCTTACGCCCAAAAAGCTTTCCTAACCTTGACCCCTTTGTTTTTGGCAGCTTCTCGGGTGAAGAAACCGAGGTCGTACTCTGTACTGACTTGGGACTTGTTGCAGAGGCTGGAGGAGCCCGCCTCTCAATCGGCGACGCAGGGCGAGGAATCTCAATTGGCGCAGGGCGAGGGGGCATGGCTGTCACTTGAGGTACAGGGTTAGGCAATGGTTTTTCTTGTGGCTCCTCTTTCGGCAGTGCCGGAAGACTGCGCTCTTCCGCCCCACTTGTCATTTGAGGTGGAGGAGTGCCTTTCAGGTAAGCATCCCGGATTGCATCACGATCATACTTGCTTGCCCATTTCATTGCTGATGCTGCCTCTGAAACGACCACAGGTTGAAGCTGAAAAGCGCTGCTCTTACGCACAACCTCCGGTTGATTTCCAGCCCCGTTGGCCCTCTGGAGAGCTTGTTGCCGGATCTGAGCTGCCACTGTTTGAACCCTTGCGGCTACCTCAGGATGAATGTTGGGCTTTGGAGGGGGCGGAACCGGGCCAACTCCAGGAACCACCTTCGGGGCATCATTTTTTCCAACGGACTTTCGCCGCCCAAGCTTAGCGAGCCTACCTCGTTTACTGCCTTTCTTGCTTGCAATATAGGCCGCATCATCAGTTGTCTGTGCAGCTCCTTTAACTTTCTCCTATTAAAGGTTAGCGACTGTTGTACAATATGTCTGCTCTTCTCTTACCTCTAGAACAAGCCAACGACCTTCATCAGCCTTCGTCTCTGCTAGTGCACAGCGCCCAAATACCGCTTTACGTGCACTAGACTCCTCGCCAGACAAACTGGACATCCAAACCCACCAAAATGCATCATCAATCTCCATTGGAGTAACGCTAGCCAGCTCACCAGGATCTAGGGAGTCATCACCACCATGCATGTTCGATTGTGAGCTCCTGACTCGTGAGTTAGCGGTCTCAATGGGTGGGAGTTGCTTGTCTGGTGGAAGTAACATTGGGGATGGGCCGGCGCTTCCAGGCCCTTGAGGAGCGAAACCGGCAACCATGAAATCCGCCCAAGAAGGAGTAGTTGGTCGAGCTAGAATATCACCAGTCCTGTGAGAAGGACCCATCTCTGCCCGTTTCCGGAAAGATTCACCAAAGGACTCTGGAAAAGAGTCTCCAGTAGGACTCCTAGCTTGCTCCTCCTTGACGGGTTTTGTTTCAGTCTGATCCTCGTCCTCTTCTAGTACACCTGAAAACCCAAGGTCCTGGAATTTCGACCACGATGGCCGTGATCGAAGGCCCGAAGCAATTCCCAAGCTCGAGACCGGTGATTCATTCGTTTGTGATATGCACTTCAATACTCGCTTATTCTCATCAGTCAGGGACTGAATTGGATCATCGGACTGCACAAATGCCTGAAGAGTTTTATCGTCGTCTCGGAACTGAAAGTGTTTCGCACGGCGTAGGAGCGCAAACGGAGTCGGTGAAACGGTCTCTACTGTCATGACTACTTTCACACTCTTTGACTGCAATGTTGCTGTCTTGGGTGGTGGATAATCAATTGAGTGGAGCAAAGCCCTCAGAGAGGTAGGCAACATCGGAACACTAGAACCCTTCGCCGGGTCTTCTGGAGACAGTGACCGGAGATAGGCAAAGAACAGGTGCATGGTTGCATCCGCAGCTCTAACACCGAATTAGAACAGACTAGTATCATTTTGTTCAGGGTAATCTCAAACCTTGTCCAGGAAGAATAGCCCCCATCAAACCCCCATCCTGTGTCTACATGTTCGAAAGCCCACCACCCTGCCAGTCGTGAAAGTTTGAGCCCTGCAAGGCCATTGGTTTTGGCGTGTGCTGCGATAGCTGAGAACAGATCGAAGAAGTCAAATATGATTTGAGCTCTGGCTTGGGAATCGACACTGATAGGAATAAATGTGGAAAATGCGTCCCGTGCCATATTTGAGTCTAGAGCCGCATCATCAGCACTACCCATCCAACTCAGTGTAGAATGTGTAGTCCCTACCTGATTCGCCAACACGGAATAACTCATACACTTCCCATGTCACCACACCACCGGGGAGTCTTCCCCAGCACCATTTAAGGATACCACATAACACCATAGGTTCCGTCAACCGCAGCTCCTGCTCCAGCTGGAGGCCAGTCATCCGGCCCCTGTTGCCATTGTTGAAGAAACTTCTGATAAAATTCCGCGGCGTGCCTGGATCAGGGACAGGGCGGAACGGGAGTAGTACGAATGGGGTGGATAAACCTAATGGGGCACACACTCGTCAGAATGCTTGAACTGGCGGGCGCTCCCCCCACACGGATAGTAATACCAACCCCTAAGCTTCAATTCCTTGGTACACAGCCTGAGCAATTCACTGATCTCTTCAGGAGATATCTCAGTCTTGAGCCAGGGATCCTCATCTTGTGGACTCTTGACGTCTGCAATAGCTAGATGTTGGGATTTTTTAGATGACGAGCCTGCGCTGTCTTTTCCCTTAAAGACTTTGTTGAAAAAGGCAGACATCGACGATTTCTTTAGTTGAGGAATGATTGCGGTTGTTTAGTAGCCCGGGTAATGACGACAAGCTGCGTGCCTGCGTGGCTCCTTGCTTGTTCAGATTCGCGTTGTAGGTATGTGCAATGCAGGGTGGACTGGGGGAATTGACACGAGTAACCTTGAGACCTTGGGATGAACACGAGAAGCCGGAAAGAATTGAAGATTCGGAAGTATATGTGAAATGAATGATTGAAGAGAAGGGGGGTATGTACTTGGTTAGAAAAAAAAATGCAAAGGAGTGGAGGGCCCTAGTGAGTTCGCTGCTCACGTTGCCTTGCTTCAACAAGAATTGTTAGTTGTTTGCCAGCGCAGACGAAGGGAAGGGGAGCTGAGCTGGATGGCAGCGGAGCAGGGGTTGTAGCTGACCAGTGACAACGACCTGCAGACTACGAGGTGGAATACTCGACTGCAAGCAGTGGACGGGACGGGGAACGCAATACAGAAGCAACGGCGAAGGAGAAGGGTAATGAAGGAGAGCGGATAAGGAGGAGGCAGTTGGGCAGTGGGCAGCAGGCAGCGAGAGCAAGAGCCCACAGCCAGCGCACTGATAATTCTACCAAAAGCCGGCCCTCCCACACGGCGATGTAATAATTTTTTTTCTCGTCAGAGACACACCGTATCCATACACACGACCTGACTCCTGTCGAAAACCCAAGTACCGGTACTTACAGGATGTAGCCCAATTGGTAGACAGCCAAAGCCTACGGTACGCTCATGATCGTGTTGGTGATCGTTAACGTTGGCAACCGCATTCGCGACCAAGCTTGTCCTCTACTCTACATGTAGCCCCCTGAGCGCACCACGCACTCCGCTGCTGTGAACGTATAAATTTCTTAGCGCGTCCCCCATTTGATCCCCACCCAGCAATAATGCACATATATATTCGACCTCCATGGGCGTCCGCAGCTGTCACAATATAAACTTGCTGCAAATATCTAGGTATTGTGACTCCTTTTCACTTCAGCTTGAGTTTCGCAGCCCTCGAGGTCGTCACGCCCAAGATTCACGAGGAGCAATTCCTTTCGCGCATGTCAACCCGAAGTTTAATTACAGGCGGGAATTAAACATATCAAACCCCTGACTGCAGCCCCGATTGGCCCTGTGTTTCGAAAACCATAACAGTGGGACTAGGTAGTACATAGGTAGGATGGCCGCAACAGCCTAAGCCTCAAAGGCAACTCGGGCCCCTTGCATGCAGGTAAGCGAGTCTGTCGTGCAGTAGTAATGGCATTGAGGCGAAGGGTATAGAGCGTGTTCCGGTGTTGCCCTACCAGCAAACTCGATGCGGATGATTGAGAATCTCAACGCGGGTCGGCTGCGGCTCCAACCCCAGCAGCCACGACGTCAACATCAACACCAAATATCATGACGTAGTCGCTCCACCACTGGATCTCCACATATTGATTATAGGGCCAGATGTGATATAGCAGAACACTATTATGTTTTCAAGAAGGTAAATTCGCTGCCGTATTCGTGCCTCGTCCCCCCCAAACCTCAAAATATAGCATTTCACGTCCAGCAGGCTGCAAGAATGAAGGACAGCCACGGTTATCGAGTATTTACTGAAAACCCATGCCATTTCAAACGTTGAAGCTAATTAATCTACTTTAGGGAATTTAATGCCCTTGTGAACATGGATCCAGACGAACTCAAGGAATGGCTCACGGGGGATCCTTTTTTGAATGTTGGATGGCCCAAACACGATGGCAGTGGAGAAACAATTGGGCATGAAAGTTGTTGCCATATTGTTGAGATTCTGTCAAAGAACCCATCAAAGGATTCAGAAAAATACGATGAGGATGACATTGCCCATATGAGAAAGGTCGTACCATACTGCACTAGGCATCTTGCCCAGGAAGAAAAGGCCAAGCAGAATCCGAGCAGCAAAAGTGTGTGCCAATTTTTCCCCTCCATGTATCACACCCGGCTCTAAATGCGCTAGATCCTTGAAGAACTGGGGTCACGATCTGCAGAAAGCAGGGGAAAGTTCTGAGTAAGCTCAGGTTGAGCTCTCAATTTGGGCTTAAACGGCCGATAAGATTCCTGGATTACTTTCACAGCCAAACTGCATAGCTACATGGTGGATTTTCAGAACTGTGCCTGGTTCTGTGATATTTCCAAATGCTGAGGATGAAAGGCAAAAGGCAGGTGGGCCTTTTAGAGGATATGACAGGACTGTAATTATATATCTGCGCCTGACGGCTAGTGCGGCCATGGGTAGCTCTTCGGGTTCAGGGTAATTATACAACAAAATTATAGGCTATTGAAATAGCTAATTGTCACTTTCTACTAAAGACTAATCACCTAACCTCGGCAATCCCCATCTCTGGTAGTTACACCAGACTACACCCTACACCTATAGTTCCATACTTCTCTATGCCTTATACATAAGAACTACCCAGGTTCCCAGAATACGTGGAACTGGTGACATGGTACTAACAGACTGGGCTGGCAACCTCAACACCAACTTAGTGCCGATTATACCATCGATGAAATTCCAATTATTAGATCTCAGAGCCCCATGATAATTTCAACGTCGACTTCAGAGACAATTTCCCTGCCCATAGCCTCAAGAAGTTGAGAAAGCAGAGAACGAGAGTCTAGACACCGGCTACTTCTACAATTGCAACAGAATCTGTGAACTCTCGAAGCAGCAATCCTGGACATGACTGATCACTGGTGATAAATTTCATCATTGTTGACCAACAATTCTATGGAATGTGAAAGCCTGATGGACTAGTCATGGAGCTCAGTATTTCAGCCTATATGCAGTAACATCAATACCTTTGGCTTGGGTAGAGGGTTCTTCTGTGAAACCTTCCCAATGGCACGTTCTCCACGAGGTCGGCGTGCATCTACTCTGGGTTACATAGAACCTAAGTGCGATTCCTGGGCGCTGGGGTGTTATTAAAAGCAAGGATTCCACATATGTACCATCTTTTGGGATTGGGAGTGCGCTGACATCTGCCACAGGATCAACGTCTGACATGCATCTAGATTGACAGACCCCAGCGGATGTGAGACGAACAACCCCTGCGTACTGATTCGATATTCCACCACTGGGCCGGACTACCTATATATTGCCTGTGTCATGTGGAGAGCCTGCAGCGAAAGCGCTGATGGCCAATCAGCCAGATTGAGATTGCACGACTAGGGAATAGCACCAATATCAAACACAGCTACATATATCCGCGGATACCTGATCTCGTTCCCAGACTCTTAGGTTATCTGCGCTAAAGCTATCTTCGGGGATACCAAGTCTTGAGTTAACTTTGGATGTGGGGAAAAAACGGTTGTTTTACTATTGACACCCAAGAACGGCCAGCAAAAGGAATTACTACATGACACAGATGCATGAAATCGTACCATGCATGGCAACCAATGGATAAACAACGACAAGGCTATTTTTAGCACAGCACTTCAACGCCGCATATTAGTCTATTTCTTACATAGTCCTGGGGTGCCAAGAGCAGTCGATGACTCATCGCCGCAAACCCCCCCCTTCTCCACGTAACACAAATGTCGACAGCCGAAAGCGTCAAAGTCCTTCCTCACCTCCCAGAAGACGTACACGCATGATATTATTCATGCTAGAGGGGTTTTTAAGGTGAGAGTCAAACCGATTGTCAGGCTTCCATAGCTTATCGCATTGTAGGTCCGTGATCTCGAAAGTGGGCATTGGGGAGAAGAGACTATTCCTGAGCGTACATAAGCTCAATCGGTTCAGACATATCCACGAAATCCGGCCAGGATATTATAATGCTCCTTTGAGCCAAATATTCCAATCGGTGGATGCTTTGGTGCCACTAGATATCCTTTATCAGATGACTGTGTCCTTGTCTCATGGGATCAAAGTATTGATTCAAATTTTTATCCTTCCCCAATTTATTATACACTGACTCTTAATCCTAAGGGCACCATTGATTTTTATTTTGTAACTCCGTTGGAGAGTTGTGGAAAGCCTAGAAAGGCAAAATTGGGGGACCCTTGGGGTGCTTGAATTCATTGGAATCGATTGGGATGCGATATCCAAGTTTAAGGGTTCCTGGGGCGAGGAAATAATGATACCGCAGACGAAGCGTGCGAAAGTGGGGATAAGGTGTAGCAATTTTTCTATGGGGGGTGCTTAACTTGGCTTCTAGCCATATCTTTTCTCTCATACCACTTCCTTTGTTTGGTCTGATTGGTTTTTCAGTTTCGTGGCGTAGCTGGCAATCTTTTCGATTTCTTTATTTATTTTTTTTGATGATTGTTACTGGGCGCGTGGGGGGCAGTGGACAGGAGGGGGGAAATTGGCTGTGGGTAGAGAATTATGGAAGTGTCACTGATCCAGCGAAGAGGGGACAACGAAGGGTTCCTTTATGGAGATGCAATACCGGAACGGCCTGAGTTATCACCAATCAAGTCCATGGATCCCAGAGTATTGATGATGGCGGGGCGGTAGTCAATTTGATGCTGGAGGCGGTGGAGTTCAAGGTTGGTTTACCACACATCATACCAGGCGTATCTATCACTGGAGACTTGGCATTTTCAGTTTCCTTACATCGGGCTAGGTATCCTGTTGATTAGGTAGGCTGCACCACTTGTTTCAACTCTCCGGTCCAAAAGTGCCAGGTATACAGGGTACATGCCAACGTGGGGGAAATTATCGAACGTGAATCCCCGACACTCGGCAATTGCCGATCTAAGTGCTAGCCTACTGACATGGGTTGGTTGCGGTGACATAATCTCGAACAAACCCCCAAGTCTGGTTGGAACAAGCCTCTCGTGGCTGCACCTGTAAGTTTTATTTATGTAGGTATGTTTACTTTTGTACCCTCGAGGTAAAGTACAGTACTGGTACCTACAGATGTATAACAATCAGCTTTCTTTGTCGCAGTTTGGGTAATTTAGCTCGCTTGTTGGATTTGGGTGTGAGATGAGATAAATTTAGCCTACGCCAAGGATGCTCCAATCCTCAACCACACTGGCTATGTTACGCCGCGTACCACAGGCGCAACCAGCGTACCACATTCACTTTCCACTCTAGCCAGAACAACTAACTGGAGACTCTTCCTCCCTGAGGCTGCTCCCTGATCTCGTGCCCAGACCGATTTATTTTTTGGGTGTGGTAAATCGCTGCTCCCCACATTGTAGCTGTTTTGATGACCTATGTATCCGTAAGTAATGTTAGTGAACTTGCTATTAACTTACTGTTACCTCCAACGCCAAGCCAAGACCATACCCTGCCAGGCATTGCGCTAGGCCTTGTCTGGTGCTGGCCACACATGTCCATAAATAGACCCGCCCGCTTCTTTTTCCCAACTCGCCCCTTCTGCCCTCCACACACAGGAATTTCGCAGTCAGCCAGCAAGCAGCACACGCACAACCCAACGCTCCCCGCGCGGTAATCCCCAGCCGACAAAGCACCAGGCCAGCCCGCACCGAGTGAGCGGCACAACTGTTATATAATACAAAAAGTGCAGTGTCGGGCACGTTAGTTTCAAAATCGAACATAAGACTCTCAGTCGCGCCAGTCGGAGTAGAGAGAACCTTGCCCCATTCTTACATTTATTGGCATTTATACATTTCCCATATCCCATATTAGTATACATTTATTTTCTTCTGTTCTATAGCAGCAAAATATTGGTTTGCGCATCACATTTTTGGTTATATTCTGGCCGAGATCCTCATTGAAACGTTAGCCACAACTTGCCCGCACACTACCGCCTTCTGCCAGCTCTCTTTTTTTTTTTTTTGGCGTTCCTATCGGCGGAGGATCATCATATCCTACTTCAATTCTTCGCCCTACTTTACCACCGTTCCATCGTGGCCTTCAACTGAGCTTCGGGCTCTGGTGTCGCACACGCTTATACACAGCCCCCCTCCGCTTGCTTCGGCTTGGACTCCAGCTGCCTACTGCCTCATACACTCTTCGGTCAGCAGTAGTACCTACCAGTCAGCCTCATCGGCTACCAACCTCTGCTCTCCTCCAACCCACCTCTTCTCTCCCCTGCGCTCGTCCTCCACGTACTCCATGAGCTGCAATTGAGCCCTACGACACAATACACTTGCTCAAGAAACAAGGACAGAGAATCAACTGACGGTAGGCGAAAGAGAATATACAGCAGAAAAAAAAAGTGCAGACAGTTGACTTCATTGCTCCTATTTCCATCATATTCGCCTCGCTACCGTACTGTTAATAACCAACGGCTAAACCACAATCAACATCAAGACTGGAACACTTCCCTGCATTATCTATCAATAAGTCTAAACTAAGATATGGGCCGAAGAAAGATTGAGATCAAGGCTATCAAGGAGGAACGGAATCGCTCGGTGACGTTCCTGAAACGAAAGGGTACGTCTCTTCTGGGAACCTCTCAGGGTCCGTACTGACAGGCTACTCGTGATAGGGGGTCTTTTCAAGAAAGCCCATGAACTATCCGTGCTATGCTCCGTGGACATTGCCGTGATAATATTCGGTAGCAATAAGAAGCTGTACGAATACAGCTCCGGTGATATGAGTGATATTCTGGGTAGATATACCTATGTATGTAACAGCCTATTCCCCGAGAAGCATCCACAAAACAGAACTGACACAAATATATAGTATGAAACCCCACATGAGCACAAAGGACCTGCAGACTTTCAAGGAAAGGGCGGTGCAATGGATGACGATGATGATGACATTGACATGGGCTCCCCTCCACCAGAAGTCCATGAACAACATATGCATCATCAACATATGCAGCATCCAGGAATGCAGCACATGACCTCACGACAAGCTACTGGGTCTGCTTCCCCACCAATCCATGCTCGGAACTTGGGCCCATATCCACAACGTAACGGAACACCCCAACCAGGCATCTCCCGGCCATCCTCTCGCAATGCTCCAAGGCGCATCTCAAACTCGAACCTCAATCCTCAACAACAAAACGGTTATTCATACATGCCCGGACCGCCTGTATACCATACCAATCCGCACCAACCGATGCCACAGGGGGTGAGCCAAGGTTATCAGTATAACCCAAACCAGCAACAGCCGCAGCCGCCCCAAGGCCAACAGTATGATGATAGGCGGCAATCTATGCCTCCAGTATTTGTCCAACCACCTCGGCAGATACAAAATGAGAACCCACCATCAATCCAGGGGAATGATCTCCACCCCCCATCAATGATTGAGAAGATGCCTGCATTCAAGTCAAGGAGTATATTCACTCCCATTGTGGGCCCAGATTCGGAATTGGGCAAATTTATGTTCCCTGCTGCCTCAGACAACTCTCGTGACCGAGAGCATTCAAATGAAAATGGAAGGCTCCAAATGAATAGAAAAGTAACTCCACCTCCAATAAAGCCAGAAGATCGACTCCGGGAGTCTCCCAAGCAAAGCCCACCAAGATCTGCGCCATTGCCACCTGTACCTATTGAGCCAAGCCAGCCATTGCCCCCTCCTCCTACCCGCTCGAATAGCTTGCCTTCGCAACCTGCCAAACGGCCAACGCTGACACTGACAATTCCAAGTGAACAACAAGAGAATGAAGCAGCTACTGGTGACTCCTCACCCCGCGATACGGCAGTTGGGGCAGGTGGAAACCAACAGCCCCCGACAACCCGCCCGTCAGATGCCCCGGCAGGGTCAGTCGTCTTACCTCCCCCATCCCCAAGCGTGACACTACTGAGCGCAGGGGCTACTGGGCCTGTCAACCCATTTGCTCCTCGGCCAGCAACTACCTCGGGACCACCAGAGCAGACCCCATTGTCAGCATTGCCCAGTCGATTCTTACCTGGTGAAATGCTTCCGTCACCGTCGACTTTCTTTTCTGATTGGGGTGCGACGTTTGGGAGAGGCGGAGCGGGGGATATGTTACCTAGTCCCTTGAACTTCCAGACCCCAATAGCAGGGCAGTCCCAGCACAACATATTCAAGGAGGAGTCAGAGACGTCAAGCAAGCGGAAAAGCCCGAGTCTGGAGTCACCCTCAGATACAAATACTTCATCAACGAAGAAGGTTAAGGTGTAGCGTGAGATAGGGTTGGGTGGCGAGATTTGGTGATTGATTTCTCTTCTTCCCCTTTATTGTTGGTTTGAGCCTGGTTTCAAGTTTATCCATTTTTTGATATTGATGCACGAGGAAATGAGTTACTTACGCTGGAATTGGATATTTGATTTGATTTATCGGCGCACGTTCGTTTGGGTTCGCTACCATGGTTATTTCTTTTTTTTTTCTTGGTTCTGCCCGCTTACATTTTGCAACTTTTCCATCCACAAAGGGCTGGTTATCTGATCATCTTTTCTTCCACTACATTTCTTGTTGAAGTACTACAGACGAGTATCCCGGTTGTTTTTTACTTTTTTATTTCTTTCTTAATCATTTCATTTTCCATTCATTCACGAGGCGACATTACCTACTGGCTGTGCTTTTGGTTGTTGCGGGTGGAAGTCTTTTTTTTTTTTTTGCAGCAATATTTTCTTGATTGTATAAAAGTCGCTTTTGGGCTGGTATTTGGGGGAGACTGGTTTTTGGGAGGGTTTTCTGAGATGTATGAAAGTGTTAGGATATGGGCTCGGAATAAATGATGGATGTGGATTTGAAGTGCGGTGTCAAGTTTTCCAATCAAGTGATCAGGGACTTATGATGGCGGTACCAGTAGTCATTTTAAATTGGGATCATGACTTCAGCACAGTTTGGTACCCTGACGGATCTTTTTTGTGTCCTGAGATTGCAATACATAAATTACCCTGAACTGCAC
>Ga0307514_10002502_pt1 | contig 18991 bp, 17 predicted proteins | sample 16_EM_MG_FD_203088 | JGI IMG/M metagenome (GOLD analysis project Ga0307514, IMG submission 203088) | Populus trichocarpa ectomycorrhiza microbial communities from riparian zone in the Pacific Northwest, United States - 16_EM | ecosystem: Host-associated > Plants > Roots > Unclassified | place... | reverse complement strand
AGGCCGCAAAGCACAGCGCCAAGAGCGGAAAGTACAGCTGCCGGTCGATGTTGTCGCCCAGGGCCGGAATGCTCAAGGTCGGAATGTCGCGCATGCCCATGGGGCCGCCGGTCAACCATTCCTCGTTGAGCGCCACCATGCGGAAGATTTCGTTCAGCGCCAGCGTGACGATGGCCAGATAGTGCCCCTTGATGCGGGTGCTCACGGCACCCAGCAGCACGCCCACGGCGGCCGTGAGCAGCATCGCCGCCACCAGCGCGAGGTACCACGGCAGCGAGAGCCGCATCATGAACAGCGCCGTTGCGTAGGCGCCGAAGCCCACCAGCGCCGCCTGCCCGAGCACGATCTGCCCGGTGATGCCGGTCGCCACCTGCAGGCCCAGCGCGGCGATCGCGAAGATCCACGCGAGGTTCAGGACGTGCAGGTAGTAGCTGTTGAGGTCCAGTGCGATCGGCAAGGCAAGTGCCGCGAGCACGGCGATCCACGCCGCGGGACGCATCCAGGTCTGGGTCATGGCGGGCTCCTCAGGCACGGTCCGCATTGCGCTCGGGCAAGAGGCCCTGGGGACGCACGAGCAGGAACACCAGCAGCAGGCCGAAGGCGATGGCGTCCTTGTAGGTCGAGGAGATCGTGAAGGCACCGACGTTCTCGGCCACGCCCAGCAGCACGCCGCCAAGAATCGCGCCCGGGACGCTGCCGAAGCCGCCGATGATCATCGCGACGAAGCCCTTGAGTCCCACCAGCGTGCCCATCTCGGTCGTCACGTAGAAGAGCGGCGCAAGCAGGATGCCGGCCAGCGCGGCCAGGACCGAAGAGAAGGCGAAGGTGCCGGCGAGGACGCGGTTGACTGGTATGCCCATGAGCAGCGCGGTCTCCCGGTCGAGTGCGGTGGCGCGCATCACCTTTCCGATGGTGGTGTAGCGCAGGACCAGATACTGGAGCGCCATCACGACGACGACGACCGCCATGATCACGATCTGCTGCACGGGAACGCGCAGTCCGCCCACTGCCACGACGCCGTCGCCGAAGGGGCTGGCATACAGCAGCGGCTCGGGTCCGTAGATGATGCGGGCCATCTCCTTGAGGAAGATGCCGAATCCCACCGTCGCGATGATCGCGACCAGCGCCTTCTGGCGCTGCAGCCGTGCAAACACGAGGCGCGAGAACACAGCGCCCAGCACCGCCATGACCGCGGCGGTGAGCGCCGCCGCGAGCCAGAACGGCAGCTGCAGGCTGGTGGTGAAGGTGGCGACGAAGACGAAGGCCGAGAACGTGAGGAACTCGCCGGCGGCGAAGTTGACGATCGCCATGGTGTTCCAGACGTAGGCGTAGCCGAGCGCGATCAGGGCGTAGATGCAGCCCATGGCGAGGCCGCTGACGATCACTTGTCCAAGCATTTCTTGTCTCCGGAAAGAAGTCGCACGCGGTGGAGTCCGCGCGTCAGAGGCTGTCGACCATGCGTTGCAGCGCAACCATGCCGGGGTCGTCCATGCCGATGGTCTTGTCCGCGAACATGCGCGCGCGGCCGATGCGGTTGGGCTTGCCGCGGAACGCGTCGAGCGCGGTGCGCACTGCGTCGCTGGCGACGCGCCGGGCGTCGGCGCCTTCCGGCGACGCCGCCAGTGCGACATGAACGGCATGCAGGCCGTCGAGCACGGTCTTGTCGCCCAGGCTCGCCCCGCCGCGCGCCGCGAGCGTGGCAACCACGTCGGCGAGCATGGCCGCGAGTTCCGCGCGGCCGAGCGAATCGATGCCCGCGCATCGCTTGGCGCAGCTCATGAGCGCGACCGTCAGCAGCGTGCCGAAGCTCGATCCCGAGGCCTTGGCGGTCGCCTGCGCGGTACGCCTGAAGATGCCCTCCAGCGTCATCGGCAACTCGGGCAGCGCCTGCTCCACCATCGTGGCGCACTTGTCGAGCGTGGTGCCCAGGTCGGCGTCGCCCAGGCGGCCATCGAGCGCGTTGAGTTCGGGGGCTGCGGTGTGCAGGCCCGCGCACCAGCGAGGCAGCGCGGCCGTGAGCGTGGCGGCGTCGAGCATCATCAGCGCACGCTCCAGAACGGGCAGTCCGCGGGCGCGGCCAGCAGCGCCTCCAGCTCCGGGTCGAGCTTCATCACGCTCAGCGACGCACCCGCCATTTCCATCGACGTGGCATAGCGTCCCACGAGCGGGTGCACGATCGTCGCGCCGCGGCCCGCGAGCACTTCGGCCACGCGGCGGTACAGGATGTAGAGCTCCTCGGCGGGCGTCGCGCCCAGGCTGTTGACCAGCACGGCAACGCGGTCGCCCTGCGCCAGCGCGAGCTCCGGCAGCACGTGTTCGAGCATCTCGTCGGCCAGGGCATCGGCCGACTTGAGCGGCCCGCGCCAGATGCCGGGCTCGCCATGGATGCCCATGCCGAATTCCACCTCCTGCTCGCCGATGGCGAAGGAAGCCTTGCCGGACTCCGGCACCACGCAGGGGCTGAGCGCAACGCCGATCGAGCGGCAGGCGTCTCCCGCCTTGCGCGCCAGCGCCGCGACCTCGTCCAGGCTCGCTCCGGCCGCTGCCTTGGCGCCGGCGGCCTTGTAGACCAGGACCAGGCCTGCGACGCCGCGGCGCTTCTCGCGCTGCGCGGTGGGCGCACTCGCCACGTCGTCGGCGACGCGCACCGACGCCACCGGCATGCCCTCGAGCGCGAGCATCTCGGCCGCCATGTCGAAGTTCATGCGGTCGCCACCGTAGTTGCCATAGAGCTGCAGCACGCCCGCGCCGCCATCGGCCGCGCGCATTGCGTCGATGCAGTCGTCCATGCGAGGGCCCGCGAACACGTTGCCCACGGCGCAGCTGTCGAGCAGGCCTTCGCCGAGGTAGCCGAGGAACACCGGCAGGTGGCCCGAGCCGCCGCCAGTGACGATGCCGACCTTGCCGGGCACGGCGCCGCCGCAGCGAACGATCACGCGGCCGCCCTCCCCGCGGCGTTGCAACTCGGGATGGGCCAGGCACAGGCCGTCGAGCATTTCGTCGACGTAGGCATGGGGGTCGTTGAGGATCTTCTTCACGGTGGTCTTCGTCTGTTCGGGGCGTTGTCGCGCTGTCGGTGCATGGCGCTGCCGACGCCGGCTTGCGCCGGCGCCTGCATGCGCGGACTTGCTCAGTCGGCCTTGAGGCGGCCGTCCTTGGTGGCCTGCGTGGCCAGTGCGTATTCGGCGTCGAGGATGCGCGCGAACTCCTGCGGCGTGCTGGACAGGGCAACGCTGCCGAGTTCGCGGGCGCTGTTCACCGTCTGCGGATCCTTGACGGCTTGCGCCAGCGCCGCGGCGAGCTTGTCATGCACATCCCTGGGGGTGCCGCTGGGCGCGAGGACCCCGACGTACGTGGTGCCGTCGATCTCGCCGAAGCCGAGTTCCGCCACGGTCTGCACGCCGGGCAACGATGGGTCCTGCGCGGGGCCCAGGACCGCGAGCGCCTGGAGCGAACCGCCCTTGATGTGCTGCAGCGAGCTGGTGACCTGGTCGAAATGCACATCGACCTGCCCGCCGATCAGGTCGACCAGCGCCGGACCCGAGCCCTTGTAGCTGACGATCGTGAACTTGGTCTTGAGCAGGTTCTCGAGCTGCAGCAGCGCGAGATGGTTGGGCGTGCCCGGCCCCGAGTGCGCCGCGGTCAGCTTGCCTTCGCCGGAACGCGCATAGGCCGCGAACTCCTTGAAGTTCCTGAACCGTGTCTCGTTCTTGCGCGCGAGCAGAACCATCGAGCTCTTGTTCACCAGGCCGAGCGGCGCGAAGCTCGACCGGCTGTAGCTGGTCTTGACCATCTCCGGGACCGTGACCACCACGCCGGCGCCGCAGAGCAGCAGCGTGTAGCCGTCGGGCGCGGCGCGGGCCACCTGCATGGCGCCGATCGAGCCGCCGGCGCCTGCCCGGTTGTCGACCACGACCGACTGGCCCAGCACCTTGCCCAGCGCCACGGCGACGGTGCGCGCCACGATGTCCGTGTTGCCGCCCGGTGCGAAGGGAACGACGAGCGTGAGTGGCTTGCTGGGAAAGCCCTGCGCCCAGGCCGGCGCGCCGAGCACGCTGCCCGCCGCGGCGGCCGCGCCGAAATTGAGGATCTGCCGACGATCGATGTTCATTTTTTTCACCTGTCTCCGAGTGGATGGCGCCCTCAGGCGTCGAAGCGCAGCACGTCTTCCAGCGCCGTCTCGATGCGGGCGCGCTGCGCCGCGCTGGTCGGCGGCATGGGTGCGCGCGGCAGGCCGGCATCACACCCCTGCAGGGTGATGGTCGTCTTCAGGTTGGCCGGCAGGTTGTCGCCGATCACGGCGTTCCAGAACGCGAGCATCGACTTGTGCATCTCCAGCGCCTTCACGTGGTCGCCGGCCTGCACGGTGTTCCACAGGGCCACGCACACGCCCGGCAAGGCGGCCGGGGTGGCGGCGATCGTGCCATGCGCACCCAGCGCGAACGACGAGTACAGCAGGGCATCGACGGCCGAGAAGACCTTGCAGCCCTTCGGCACGCCGAGCAGCAGGTCGGCCATCAGCTTGAGGTCGCCCTGGCTCTGCTTGATGCCCTGCACACCGGGCAGTTCGTTCATGAGGCGGATCATCTGCGTCGGGTTCAGGTAGTTCCACGGCACGACGTTGTAGATGATCACGGGAATGTCGACCGCCTCGGTCAGCGCCTTGAAGTGGCGGTGGGTCGCCTCCTCGTCGGGCTTGAACAGATAGTGCACCGGTGTGACCTGCAGCGCCGCGACCGGCAGGTGCGAGATCGCCTTGGCGCGGTTGATCGCGTCCCGCGTGCTGTTGGAGATGATGCCGGCCACGATCGGCACTTCGCCGGCGACCTCCGCGGCGGTGATCTCCATGAGCCGCTTGAACTCGTCGATCGTCAGCGTGTGGCCCTCGCCGCTGCTGCCGCCCGGGCAGACGCCGTGCACCTTCTTGTCGAGATTGAAGCGGATGAGCTTGCGGAAAGCCGCCTCGTCGATGCTGCCATCGGCGGTGAAAGGCGTGACGAGCGGCGGAATGACGCCAGTGAGATCGAGACCCATGAAGAAATGCTCCGGTGTGCGGGGATGACAGCGAAAAGGCGGCGGCTGCCGCGGCATGGATCGACTATACACCGACTAACATGTTAGTTAGGTGTTAGTGATAACCCTAGTCGTACGACAATGACAGGGCACTGCCCGCACCACGTACCATGACCGCCATGAATACCCCCGCCACCACCCGGCCGGCCCGGCCCAGACAAGCGGCACAGGCAGGCGTCGAACGCTCGCCCGTGACGCAGCGCAGCCGCGCCTACCAGGGCTTTCAGCAACAGATCATCGACGCGCGCATCAGGCCGGGCCAGTTCGTTTCCCAGCGCGAGCTCATGGAACTGCTGGAGATGCCGCTGGCCGCCGTGCGCGAGCTGGTGCCGAGGCTGGAGGCGGCCGGCCTCATCAAGGCGGTGCCGCAGCGGGGCCTGCAGATTGCCAGCGTCGACATGAAGCTGATCCGCAATGCCTGGCAGGTGCGGGCCATGGTGGAGCGCGAAGCGGTGGTTCACTTTGCGCGCGTCGCCAGCGCCGAGACGATCGCGGGACTCATCGAAGCCCACGAGGCCATCCTGGAACGCGCACTCAAACCCCAGCCCGATGCGCAGCTCGAAAAAGACGCCCAGGCGGTGGACTGGGGCCTCCACGATCTGATGGTCGATTCGATCGGCAACGAGATCCTGTCGGAGATCTACCGGGTCAACAGCCTGCACGTGCGCCTGATCCGCTACGACGCCGATTCCATGCGCCCGGTTCAGGTCGTGCCCGCGATGCGGGAACACCTCCAGTTCCTGCACGCCCTCGCCGCCAAGGACGCCCAAGGCGCGCTCGCCCACATGATGGCGCACATCGAAGAGTCCAAGCACCGGGTGCTGACAGGCATGCTGCGCGTGGGCCAGCTGCCGGGATCGGTCTGACCGCGGCGCCGTGCATCGACGTTGCTCCGGCGACATGGCCGCGAGCGACAACCTGCAAAGTGACTTTCTTCACTTACCTTCCCGCCCGGAACCGCTAGATTCAGTGGCGTGACTACCCACGAATCGAACCGGCCCCCCAAACACGGCGCTCCTGCCGATGTACGGCGACCGCGTGCCATCCTGGTGGTGGACGACCACGACCTGGTGCGCCTGGGTGTGCGTGCGCTGCTGGAAGCACAGTCCTCCCCGTCGGGCGAGACGGTCGAAGTCTTTGAGGCCGGCAGCCTCGCCGAGGCCCTGGCCCTGTATGACAGAGTCCGGGATGCCGTCGACCTGGTGCTGCTGGACCTGGCCTTGCCCGACACCCAGGGCCTCAGCGGCCTGGTGGAATTTCGCGCCCGCTTTCCTGCCGCGCGCATTGTTGCGCTTTCCGGTTCCGGCACCACCTCGCTCGCCCAGAGCACGATCGCACAAGGGGCGCTGGGCCTTGGCGCCTGCGCCTTCCTGCCGAAATCGGCCAACCTCAAGGAAGTGGTGAGCTTCATCCGGGCCTGCGGACTGCTCGGAAGCGACGCCATCGACGGCTCGCCTCGTCCATCAACCACACCGGTTCGGCCGGCCAAACCCTCCCATGACCGCGCCTGGCAGGCGCTTGCACCGCGGCAGTTGCAGGTGCTTCAGTGGGTACTGGAGGGAAAGACCAACAAGGAGATTGCGGAGGCAGCGTCCCTTGGCGAAGGCACCGTCAAGAACTACGTGTCGACCATCCTGTTGCTGTTCGGCGTACGCTCTCGTGCCCAGTTGATCAGCAGCTTGCGTTGAGCCCCGCCGGCGCGCAGCGAAATACAGATGCAGGGACCCAACCCTGCAGGAGGCAATTCGATGAGCGACATCGTGTCGAAGCATTTGGCTGTCGACGCCACGCTGAACCTGCGCATATTGCGCGAGCATGTGGCGTCGGTCTACGCCGGTCACAGCACCGCGATCCTGGCCCATTTCGGCTTTGCCATCGCGCTGGCCATCTTCAGCTACTCGCGTCTCGACTATCCATGGCTGCTGTGCTGGTTGCTCGTTCTTGCCGCAGTGGACCTGTACGCGTTGCTCGCACCGCGCTGGACTCCCGGCACACCGATGGCCGACAGCCCTTATTGGGCACGCAAGTACGCTCGCCTGGTCACCATGGTCAGCGTCGCAACTGCCCCGGCGCCCTTGTTCCTTGTGTCGACGACGGATCTGGTCATGACCACCGTGTTCACGGTTGTCATCATCGGCAGCTGGACAAGGGCCGTGCAGGCACGATGGCCTCTGAAGCCGGCCATGTTCGGATACGGCGTTCCCATGATGACGGGCCTCATTGCCGCCCTGGTCTGGCACGGCAGTGCCCTGAACTGGTTCCTCGCGGCCTTCGGAACCGTCAACCTGGTGCTCACGTTCCGCGCCGGGCTGCAGGAGAACCGGCGGCTGACCGAATCGCTGATCCTGCGCTTCGAGAACGAGGCCCTGGCCGCTCGCCTGAGCGAGCAGATCGCAGCCACCGAGCGCGCCAGCGCCGAAAAGACCCGCTTCCTGGCCACCGCCAGCCACGATCTGCGCCAGCCGATGCACGCCATCGCATTGTTCGGCGCCGCCCTGGAGAATGCCCTGGTCGGTCGGCCCGAGATGAAGAATGCCGAGCGCCTGATGCGCGCGGTCGACACCCTGGGCGCCTCGCTGAACACCATGCTCGATATCTCGCGCCTCGACGCGGGGGTGGTCGTGCCCGAGCCATGCGCCCTGGAACTCGACGCGCTGTTTCGCCCGCTCAACCACACCTTCTCGGCACAGGCCGACCAGAAGAACCTGCAGCTGCGCATTCGCGCCAGCGGGCTGTGGGTGCGCAGCGACCCGCAACTCCTGTATCGCATGCTCTCGAACCTGGTCGACAACGCATTGAAGTACACGCCGCAAGGCGGCGTGACCGTGACGGCGCTTGCGCGCGGCGATCTTGTGTGGATCGAAGTGCGCGACACCGGCATCGGCATTGCGCCCGCGCAGTTGGAGCGCATCTTCGAGGAGTTCTACCAGATCGGAAATCCGGGGCGCGACCGCTCCCGAGGCCTGGGCATCGGGTTGTCGATCGTGCAGCGCCTCTCGCATCTTCTCGCGCATCCGGTGCAAGTGCGCTCGCGTCCTGGCCGCGGTACCTGCTTTCGCCTGGTGGTTCCGACTGCGAAGGCCTCACTGGATGCGCCCGCGGATCTCCTGCTTCAGGATCTCGAGTCGCCCGTACGGCATCGCTTCACGGTTCCGGACCTGCGCGGGCGCATCCTGATGATCGACGACGAGTCCGAGATCCGGGAAGCCATGACGGCACTGCTGCAAGCCTATTCCCTCGACGTGGTGGCCGTGGCCGACGAAGCCGCCGCGATCGAATCGTTGACGCATCCTGATGCGCAAGCCAGGCCGTTCGCACTGCTGCTGTGCGACTACCGGCTGGCCGACGGCGTGGACGGACTCGATGTCGGCCTGCGCCTGCGCAAGCGCTTTCAGCTCGATGCCCCGCTGCTCCTGATCACCGGCGAGACTGCCCCCGAGCGGCTGCAGCGCGTACGCGCCTCGGGTGTGCCGGTGCTGTTCAAGCCCGTGAGCGCCGCAACGCTTCTGCAAGCCATGGCCGAACTCGCGCCTGCGGGCCACCGACGCCTGCAGCGGCGCAACAAGTGACTTTAGACACTGTGGCGTCGTCTTCGCTTCCCCTAGATTGACACGGGGCCGGATCCCGGCCCTTTGACAATTCAACTGGGAGAATCGTATGAAGAAGAATCCATGGGCGATCGGTACGGTGGCCGTTGCCGTCGCGACGGTGGTGGCATGCGGAGGGGGCGGCTCCAATGGCGCCGGCTTTGCAGCAGGCGGGCTCCCTGCCGGCGCAGGCACCCCCGTCGCTGGCACAGGCAACCCCACGGGCGGCACAGGCAGCAGCCCCAACGGTACCGCGCCAGTGGCGGCCAATGACAACGCAAGCGGCCAGGCGGGTGCCAACATTACCGTCAACGTGCTCGACAACGACCAGGATGCCGACGGCAACCTCGACCGCAATTCGGTGCGCTTCGTGCAGCCATCGGCCGGAGCCACCTTGTCCGGCGATGGACGCAGCCTGCAGGTGCCCAACGAGGGAAGCTGGCAGGTTGGCAGCGACGGGGCAGTGGTCTTCACTCCCGCGACCGGCTTCACCGGCAGCCCGACCGTGGTCAGCTACACCGTGTCCGATGCCACCGGGCTCACGTCCTCGGCCGCGACGATCACCATCACCGTCACGGTGGCATCAGCCACCAGTTCGGCAGCCTGCTTCAACGAGGGGTTCTTCCGGACGGGAACGACCATGGATCTCGAACACACCGTCAGCGGGGATGGCGCTACGCCGCCTCGGCGCTCCGTGAGGACCGTCACGGGACCCAAGGAGTTCAATGGCGCGGCGACCATGGAAACGAAGACAGATTTCTATGGGGACGACGGCAGCTACGCAGCAACCACCACGGACTACTACGGCATTCAGGACGGCTTCATGCTGTTCTACGGCATGACCAGCAGCAACGTCCGTCAGATAAGCGTGCCGCCGAAGAAGCAACCGATCGCCATGGAGCCCGGACAAACCTTCGACTTCACGTACACGACCAAGAACGAATACGCCGACCGCGTCGAAGAAGCCACGACAACGACGTCCTACACCTACGTGGGTCGCGAGACCCTCCAGAGTGCTGTGGGAACCTTCGCGGCCTGCAAGTTCACCTCGCATGGGGTGAACACTGTCGTCACCCCCGCGCCCATGACACAGACCTTCGACCTGGTCATCTGGGTCGCCGCGGAGGGCCCGTACCGGGGATTTGCGCTGCGCACGGAGGCTGTGGGCCAGTACCCGAATGCACCCACGACCCGCCAAGTGGTGCAGCCCACCAAGATCAGCGTTTTCGATATCAAGTGAGTTCTTGCGGGCTGCTGCGATCCGGACAACCGGCGTTGGCATTGGCGCAGGAAGTGACTTTAGACACTGTAGTGTCGTCTTCGCTTCCCCTAGATTGACACAGGGCCGGATCCCGGCCCTTCGACACTCAACAGGGAAAATCGTATGAAGAAGAATCCATGGGCGATCGGTACGGTAGCCGTTGCCGTCGCGACGGTAGTGGTGGCATGTGGCGGGGGCGGCGGAGGTGGGGGCGGATTTCCAGCCCTCCCCGTCACACCTGCTCCGACGCCTGATGCACCACCACCTCCACCTCCTCCGCCGCCCCCTCCGCCTGCACCCGCGCCCTCGCCCGCGCCCTCCCCCACCAGTTCCGCGCCCTGCTTCAACGAAGGGTTCCTCCGCACGGGAACGACCATGGATTTCGAACTCACCCTCAGCGGGGATGGCGCTACGCCGCCTCGGCGCACCGTGAGCACTGTCACGGGACCCAAGGAGTTCAATGGTGCGGCGACCATGGAAACGAAGGTAGATTTCTATGGGGACGACGGCAGCTACGCAGCAACCAACATGGGCTACAACGCCTTTGTGGGCGGCTTCCTGGTGAGCTACGGCATGACCGGGAGCAACGTCCGCCAGACGATGAGCCCGCCGCGTCGGCAACCGGTCGCCATGGAGCCCGGACAGACCTTCGATTTCACGTACACGACCCGGAACGAATACGCCGACCGTGTCGAAGAAGGCACGACGACGACGGCCTACACCTACGTGGGCCGCGAGACTCTCCAGAGCGCTGTGGGAACCTTCGCGGTCTGCAAGTTCACCACCCATCAGGTGGACACTCCCATCACCTCCTCGCCCACGACGCAGACCTTCGACAAGATCAGCTGGGTCGCCGCGGAAGGCCCGTACCGTGGGTTTGAACTGCGCACGGAGGTCGTGGGCCAGTACCCGAATGCACCCACGATCCGCCAGGTGCTGCAGCCCACCAAGATCAGCGTGTTCGACATCAAGTGAGATCCTGCGGGCTGCTGCGATCCGGGCAACCGGCGTTGGCATCGGCGCCAAGAAGTGACTTTAGACACTGTGGGCAATCCTGCTTTCCCTCTAGATTTGCGCGGGGGCTGATCTCGGCCCTTTCGCAACCAACGGGGAGGATCGCATGAAGAAGTCCACGGGCAAGCCACGCCAGCAGTTCGCTCTTTCAAACTCGGCCATGGCCACGGCAGTGGCGGCGCTCATGGCTCTGGCGCTCACCGGCTGCCAGAACATGCCCAGCCTCGACATGCAAATGGGCAGCCAGTCCGCCAAGACGGTCGCCACGGGCAGCGCCGCGGGCTCGGCCACGTCCGGTGAGAGCAGCGCCCTCGAGCGCTGCGATTCGCCGCTGGGCACCGTCTCGCTGATCGAGAACGTCGATGCAGGCTGGTACACCGTGCTCACCGGCGAATACAAGCTGCCGCCCACGGCCAACCTGCTGCGCCTGCTGGTGCAGCAGTCGAACTGCTTCGTGGTGATCGAGCGCGGCGCCTCGGGCATGAACGCCATGACGCGCGAGCGCGCGCTCATGCAGTCGGGCGAAATGCGCGGCGGCAGCAACTTCGGCCGCGGCCAGATGGTGGCTTCCGACTACGGCCTTTCGCCCGAGATCGTGTTCAGCAACAACGACGCGGGCGGGCTCGGCGGCACCATTGGCGGGCTGGTCGGCGGCGGCCGCGGCCGCGCCATCGCGAGCCTTGGCGCCAGCCTCCAGACCAAGGAAGCCGCGGCCCTGCTGACGCTCATCGACAACCGCTCGGGCGTGCAGGTCGCGGCGTCGGAAGGCAGCGCCTCCAAGACCGACTTCGCGGGTCTCGGCGAGTTGAGCGGCCTGCGCGGCGGCGGCAACATCGGCGGCTACACCCGCACGCCGCAGGGCAAGCTGATCGCCGCCGCCTTCATGGACGCCTTCAACCAGTTGGTGCGCTCGCTGCGCAGCTACAAGGCGCAGACGGTGCGCGGCCAGGGCCTGGGCGGCGGCGGCCGGCTTGGCGTGGACGGCGGCGCGGCGCCTTCGCAGACCTCGGCGCAGCCGGCGTCAGGTCGCAGAAGAAAGTAACCCGGACCGCAGCGAAGTCACCGCGCCTTGTCGCTCGGCTCGGTGCCGCTGTCGGCCAGCAGGTCTGCGCTGCTCAGGCGCTGCGACGCACGGATGATTTCCGGCGCGCCGGCGGTGCGGATCACGCGACTGCTGCTCGTCAGCACCCGCTTCTTGACCTGCTGCGCGCCTTCGGTCAGGCTGTAGTCGATGCGGTAGTCCCATGCTGCGATCGGCACCTTGCGGTTGCCAAGGCGCTCGATGCGCACCTCCGCCGCGCTGCGTTCGCCGGGCCTGAGTTCGGTGGCCTGCGAAAAGCCCCGCCCGACACCGATGACCGCCCCGGCATCGTCGTACAGCGTGACCAGCACTTCGACGATGGTCAGCGCCAGGGCGTCCTTGCGCGCGTTGGCAAGGCGGCCGAACAGCCACACCTCGTCCGCCTGCTGCACCAGGCGCACACGCGTGAACTGCAGCGGCGGCCCCTCGGTCGTCCAGAACGGCGCCGACAGCGCTTGGGCCTGCAGCTCATGCCGCGTGACGGTCTGGTCGCCCGGCAGCTTGATCAGCACCGGTGCTGTCTCGCCGGGCATCAGCGTGCCGATCGGCACCGATTCGCTGCTCTCGCCGATGCGGCTGTCGCGGTCGTAGAAGATCGCCTTGAGGTTCGGCCGCTCGAGCGCGGTGCCGCTCTCGTTGCGCGCCGTCACCAGCAGCCAGGGCTGCGCCAAACTGCCGCTGCCCGCCAGCACCTGGCGCGCCTCGAGCCTGAGGCCCTCACCCGGAATCGTGCGCGACGCCATCGAGGCGCCACCCGGCTGGTTGCGGTCCACGACATAGGCCATGACGCCGAAAACGCCGGTGACCAGCACCACGACCGCCGCGACCGCGAGGCCCATCGACCGGACCACGCCCCTGCTGCGCGCCGACTGTTCGACCGCCAGCCTTCGTCCGGCTTCGTCCTTGACCTGCTCGAGCACCCGCTCCAGCCGGTCGGAGACGTTGTCCTCGACGATCGACACCGAACCGCAATGCGCGCAGGCGTATTGATTGAGCCCGGCGCGCTGGAGCACGCCGCTGCCGCATTCACCGCACTTGAGCGTTTGCAGGTTGATGGTCAATGAGGTTTCCTCGGTAGCGATGGCAATGGCGGCGCGGTCCCGCGCGCATCTTAGCGAGGAAGGTGCTCGCGCCAGGTATGCCGCCGCGACATATCTAAAAGTGCCCGGGCCGGATAGCAAAGCGCCGCCCGAGTGGCGATAGTTCCTCACGCCGGCACAAGACCCCAGGGCACCCGCCGGCGCTTCAAAGAAGACGGAGACAAAAGAATGGATATGCGCGCTCGCGCCTGCCTTGCGGCGGGCCTCACGACAGCTTCGCTCGGGGCCTGCCCGGCCTTTGCACAAGGCGCGCCGGCAGAAGACGCCAGCATCTACGGCGTGCTCGACCCATACGTGGGTTCGCTCCCATGAACATCCTGCTGAAAACCACCCGGCGTTCGGCGCTCGCGCTGGCCGCACTCTCGCTGCTCTGCGCGGGCGCGAATGCGCAGCAGCCGCCATCGTCGACCAAGCCCATCCGCCTCGTGGTGCCCTTCGGCCCCGGCGGCGTGGCCGATCTCACGGCACGCACCGTCGCGCAGAAGATGTCGGAGTCCATGGGGCAAAGCATCATCGTGGACAACAAGCCCGGTGCCGGGGGCGTGGTCGCTTCCGATGCCGTGGCCAAGGCGGCGCCGGACGGGCTCACGGTGCTGCTGATCTCCAACGGCAATGCCGTCAGCGCGGGGCTGTTCAAGCGCCTGCCATTCGACACCGTGAAGGACTTCGCGCCGGTGTCCACGCTCGGTTATTTCGACATGGCCGTGGTGACGGCCGCCGACTCCAGATTCAAGACGATGCAGGAGCTGCTGGCCTACGCGAAGGCGCATCCCGGCACCGTCAACATCGGCACCATCAACATGGGCAGCACGCAGCATCTGGCGGCCGAGCTGCTCAAGCGCAGCACCGGCATCGACGCGCAGGTGATCCCGTTCAACGGCTCGCCCGCGCTGATCACGGCGCTGCGGGGAGGACAGGTCGACGCCGGCGTCGAGATCCTCGCACCGATCCTCGGGCAGGTCAGCGGCAAGTCGCTGCGCGCCATCGCGGTGATGGGCGCGAAGCGCTCGTTCGCGCTGCCGGACACGCCGACGGTCGCGGAGAGCGGCGCGCCCGATTTCAGGGTTTCGTCATGGAACGCCTTTGCCGTGCCCGCGAAGACGCCGCTCGCCATCATCGCCAGGCTCAACAAGGAAGCCAACGCGGCGCTGGCCGCGCCGGAAGTCAAGGAGCGGCTGCGCCAGCTCGGCGTCGAAGCGCAGGGAAGCACGCCGCAGCAGCAGGCGGACCTCTTGAGGGACGAGATTCAGCGCTGGTCGGAAGTCATCCGCCTGGCCGGCATTCCGAAGCAGTGAGCGCCGGGGCGATGGCGTCCGGCGACGCGCAATGCCGGCGCGTCAACACTGCGCCGGCGGCGGCGACCCGTTCATCGTCTGATCGACCACCTCCCGCACCAGCTTGAGAACGGCCTGCTGCGTGAGCGTGGCCGGCCGCTGGGAACTGACGGCCAGCGCCAGCCGGCTGCGCAGCGGAGGATCCACGATCCGGCGCATCGCAAAGGCCTGCGGCCGAGGCGCCGTGAGCACCGCGTTCGAGGACAGCACCGCCGAGCCCACGCCGTCGATGACGAGATCGAGGATCGCGGCCACGCCGTCGATCTCCATGGCGATCGTCGGGCGGCATCCGATGTTGGCCATTTCCGCCTCGACCAGCATGCGGATGGAGTTGGGCTGGGTCGGGATCACAAGCGGCTGCGACGCCACCTCGCGCAGCGAGACCTGTGCATCGGGCTCGGCCCTGGGCTGCGCCGGTCCGACCAGGTACAGGTCTTCCTCGAGGATGACCACGCTGTCGATGTCGGCCGAAGGCGCAGGGTTGTAGAGCAGCGCCAGGTCGATGCGGCCCGCGGTCACCGACTCCTGCATGGCGCTCGAGAGCGCCTCGGTGATGGCAAGGCGCGCATCGGGCAGCTGCTGGCGAAAGGCACGGGTCAGCGGCACGGCAATGCGCTTGGCGATGCTGGGCGGCAGGCCCACCGCGACGCGGCCGGCGAGCGCACCGCGCATCCGGCCGAGGTCTTCCTTGGCGCGCTCGATCTGGTGCAGGATACCCCTCGCGTGCGCCAGCAGCAGCTGGCCCGCATCGGTGAGCGTGACGCCGCGGCCATTGCGCGTCAGAAGATTCTGTCGCAGCTCCACTTCAAGCTGGCGCACCTGCCGGCTGAGCGCGGGCTGGGCCACGTCGATCACGATCGACGCCCGCGTGAAGCTCCCCAGCTCGGCCACGCGAACGAAGTACTCCAGCTGCTTGAGGTCCATGGGGCTGGAGTCTAGGCTTGCCGTGCGGCAAGCGCTCGCCCCGTCTCAGGCCCAGTACAGCCCCATCGGGTTGTCCACGAGCAGCTGCTGCTGCAGCTGCTTCGTGCGCGCGATGCGCGGAATCATGTCGACCAGCGTGCCGTCGTCGGGCATGTGCGTCTTGAGGTTGGGATGCGGCCAGTCGGTGCCCCACAGCACGCGGTCCGGAAAGGTCTCGACCAGGCGCTGCGCGAACGGCACGACATCATCGTAGGCCGGCGGCCCGGAGACCGACACACGCTCGGGGCAGCTCACCTTCGTCCACACATTCGGATGCTCGCGCATGAGCCGCACGAAGCGCTCGAACTGCGGCCCGTCGACCGGCTGGGTCACATCGGGCCGGCCCATGTGATCGACCACCACGATCGTCGGTAGGCGGGTGAAGAAATCCCAGAGCTCGGGCAGGTCCTGCGCCTCGAAATACACGACCACGTGCCAGCCCAGCGGCGCGATGCGCTCGGCGATGCGCATCAGCACCTCGCGCGGCGTGAAGTCCGCCAGGCGTTTGAGGAAGTTGAAGCGCACGCCGCGCACGCCAGCCTCGTGCAGGCGGCGCAGTTCGGTCTCGCTCACGTCGGGCGCGACCGAGGCCACGCCGCGCGCGCGCCCGTTCGAATGCGCAAGGGCATCGAGCAGCGCGCGGTTGTCGCTGCCGTGGCAGGTCGCCTGCACGATCACGTTGCGCTCGAAGCCCAGCAGGTCGCGCAAGGCGAAGAGCTGCTCCTTCGAAGCGTCGCAGGGCGTGTACTTGCGCTCGGGCGCGTAGGGGAACACGGCACCCGGGCCGAAGACGTGGCAGTGCGCGTCCACTGCGCCGGGCGGCGGCGTGAAGCGCGGCTTCAACGGGTTCGGGTGGAAGCACAGCCAGTTCTTGTCCATCGTTTGCATGGCTCGCATCTTGCGCAGATTCCCACCGGCGAGCGAGCGCCAAGGCGCGCTAGCAGCTAGCGCAATTCGGTATGGCTCTGCGCGTGCGCGGCCGCCAGGTACATGGCCGTGGTTCCCACCGAGGCGTGTCCGAGGTTGTTCTGCACGACCTGGATTGGCACCGGCACCTGCCCTTCCCTGCCCCGAAGCGCATGGGATCCATGCGAGTGCCGCAGCCAGTGAGTGCTCGCTTTCTTGAGCTGCTGCGCGTCGGGGCCGCGCAGGCCGGCGGCGGCCTGTGCGACAAAGGCCTTGATCGCCTGGTACAGGCCCGAGGCCGACCATGCGGCCGGGCGCCGGAGTTCGGCGTCGAATCGCGCCAGCAGGTGGATGCCGCGGTTGCTCGCGGCGCCGACCTGCCGCTCGAAGCCATGCCGGGCGAGCTCGTCCTCCAGCTCGGCCACCAGCGCCGGCGGCACCGGCACCCGGCGGCAGCGGCCGCCCTTGCCGGCCACCGCCAGTTGCCACCCGATGGCCAGCGCGCCATCGGCGCTGCGGTACTCGATCTGTTCCAGGTCCTCGCACCTGGCACTGGTGATCTCGGCCAGCCGCAGGCCGGTCGCATAGAGCCAGCGCATGCCGCGCCGCAGCCGGCGCCTGGCCTCCGTGTCGGCATGCGCCTGGAGCAGCGCGTCGACGTGGTCCCACTGCGCGAAGCTCAGCGCGCGGCTGGAGTCCAGCGGCTGCTGCAGGCTCGCGGGCGGCGCGAGCGTGGCAAAGGGATTGCCCACCAGGTAGTTCCGGTTCACCAGAAAGGCGTGCAGGCTTCGCAGGATCGCGATGGCCTGGCGCAGCGCCGAAGGCGCCAGCGGCCCTTCCATCGGCCGCCACAGCGGCGACCAGCGCTGGTGATGGCGCGCGCCGCACCAGTGGGCGGGCGGATCGAGCAGGAAGTCGCGGTAGTCGATCGCATCCTCGACGGTGAGCGACGACAGTGCCTTCCCGCGCTCCAGCACGGCCCAGAGCAGCAGGCGCTCGGCCTCCTTGCGGTAGGCGCGCTGGGTGGCCGACAGATCGCCCGTGGCATCGCCCGGGCGCTTGGCGCTGAGCCATGCCCCCACGGCCTCGTGGTCGTTGGCGGCCATCAGAAGGCACTGCCCGCGCGGCGCGCGGTTGGTGCCTGCGCTGCCGTCGAGTTCGGCGGGAAGCACGAACTTTTCATAAGGCACGAGCGCGGTGCCGCCCGGCACCACCGCGGCAAGCGCCAGCGGGCCGAGCTGCGCCCTGGGCGTCATCGCGTGGGCGCCGATGCGCAGCCCGAGCACCTGCTCGTTGGCGCGCAGCCAATCGAGGATGCGCGCCGCCTTCAGCTCGCCCACGCCCGGCACATGCGCCCACCAGCGCGCGCCGATGCCGTTGATGCGCTCGACCAGCGCGTGGAGCGAGCGCAGGCCGGCGCGTTCCAGACGGCTTGCCATCGAGGGATTGAGCCATGCCGACACGCTGTCGAGCGGGCGCGGGTCCTGGGCCACGAGGTTCTCGAGCCAGCGCAGCGCTTCGAGCTGGCGCTCGACCACCCGGGCGCGCCGCGAGGGCCGGGCGCCCTGCCCTGCCCTGCCCGCGGCCGGGTAGGCGGCCTCATAAGCCTCGACCTGTTCGGATTCGGAGAAATCTTCCAGGCCGTTCGCCTCGGCGAACTCGGCAAGGCTGGGCAGCGCCGGCGCTGCGGAGAAGCGGTCCGCGTCGAGCAGGATCAGGCGGGCGGTGCCCGGCTTGTGCTCGCGCCGCGCGGCCGCCGCGAATTCGTCGCGGATCCAGGCGATGGTGCGGCGCACGGTGCGCAGGTCGGTGTGCTCGCCCTCGAGCCGCAGGTAGCGGTCCCAGCTGGCCCGTTCGTCGAGCCCCTGGGCCAGTGCCCGCATGAACGCGAAGTGTCCGCGGTGCAGCTTGCGCGGAATCACGGCCTTCATGAGGCCGATGTCGGGTTCCGCTCGCCGGCCGGCTGCCAGAACTTCCACCATGGGCGCGGCGGGGGCCCGGGATCCTCCGGCAGCTGCTGCAGCTGGCTCACCCGCGTGCGCCGGCGCTGCTCGACCTCGAGCGCATGCGCGATGCCGAACGCCTCGCGGTCGCCGCGGCCCGCAAGGGCTCGCCAGCTCGACGCCAGGCGCGCGAGTTCGTCGTCATCGACGTGGGACAGCTGGGAGGGTGTGGGGACGGCAGGCATGTCTGTCGCACTCATGCGGCGTTCCATCTCGCCGTTGCGGCGGGATGGAACATGGCGTTGGCTCGTGCCTGCCGGCCGTTGGGTACGGTGGTCGTTGTCATGATTTGGCTGATGATAACTGAAGTAATCATCAATACACATTTTGTGTTGCAATCAAGCATCTCCACGAGTACTCCCGCCTAAGTTGTTGATTTTATTGGATTTTATCCGGGTTGGTCGAGATCTTCCAAGTACCGCCAGATCCCTGGCGCCCTTGAAACTGCCCGCAGATCGCTGAGATGAGCTGTCTGCGCAGCGCCTGCCCACAGGCCCGATCCGCCTGTCAGGCCTCCCCTGCCGTCGGCCAGGAGCGCCCGCCGCCTTGGCCGGATCACCTTGCTCCCGGCTGATGCCATCTCACCCGCAGCCGCGGATCCGTACAAGGACGAGAGCGGCAGAGACGACTGGAGGCCGCGAAGACAAGGAGAAGCGCAGTGCAAGGGCC
>Ga0307514_10002500_pt1 | contig 18998 bp, 28 predicted proteins | sample 16_EM_MG_FD_203088 | JGI IMG/M metagenome (GOLD analysis project Ga0307514, IMG submission 203088) | Populus trichocarpa ectomycorrhiza microbial communities from riparian zone in the Pacific Northwest, United States - 16_EM | ecosystem: Host-associated > Plants > Roots > Unclassified | place... | reverse complement strand
GAGCTAACGTCCTTTCCGGAAGCAGTTCCCGACGACCGAATGTTGATGAAGACTTGATGAAGACCATGAGTTGGTGATCGCGAACGCGCGGATCGACGGTCAACTCCGTGGCAAGCATTTTAAGGGGTCACTACATCTCATGGCTTGCCATTTCACGTTATACCTCAACCAAGCACCTTCAGCATGAGCCACGAACCTTCCCGCACCGTTGCTTTGTACGACATTGCCGATGACCTCGGCCAGAAGGTGTCCAACGTTTGTTCGAATTTGTTCGAAAGACAAAGGTGAGAGTGATCCTCAGTGTCCATCGTAGCACAATCGAGCTTGAGGTTAACGCATGCGCAGGGCAGGAGAGAATGTAGATACCGTACATCACGAGGTATAACCGGGGCTTGTATCGCTCGTGCCAGGCTTACCGTCCCGTAGCTCGCGCCTTTGGAAAAAAAGCTATCAATGGTGATAGTCAAGCTCCGCCGGTCGAAGAATGCTGCGCGGCCCATCAACCGCATTCCAGTGGAAGCCCTGGCCAATGTGTTCCTCTTTCTCCGACGCGAGGTCTTGTCCATCCACATAGCTGGGTACGCAGAGGCACCACCGTTTCACGAATGGATAGTATCCGCAACACACGTGTGCCACCACTGGCGAGAGACTGCACTTATGTTCCCCTCGTTGTGGTCGACGATGGATGTCACGAGACCAGAAGTCGTTGACGCCTTCACGTCAAGGTCTGGCAGTCTACCCCTCCACGTTCATGTCAGGTTTGAGGGTGGTCGTTTCAGGCGCTCTCGTGGCAATCCCGACTCGGACCTGACGAGGAGGGCGCACTTCAGCTTCATGGGAAACCTTGCCGATCACAGCGGGAGATTCCGGACTTTCACAATGGTCTATCCATTGGACGTTCAGGGCCCGCTGTCGGATTTCCAGCGTCCAGCACCCTTGCTTGAGACGCTGGTGATTTACCCTCCCGCCCCCGTCGGGTATCGGAATCCATTCGGAGGAGCAAATCAGAGGGTTGCCCCATCCCTCCCGACGATTTTCGCAAAGTCGCTCCCCTCCCTGCGGGTTTTGAGGGTCAATTATTTTACTATATGGCCCAACAACCGCTTCCACAACCTTTCCGTGCTATGCTTAGCCGCCCAGCGCAACTTGGAGCACTCGATGGAGCGGCTCTTGGATCTGTTCCGGTGTAGTCCGGGGCTTCGAGATATCCTACTTGAACAAGACGATGCGGGGATCAGCAGGGCACCTGCGCGAAAATTGTTTGATTTCACACCCGCACCGCTGGACAAACTCCAGAGGTTGTATCTGTCCGGTTTCGCACATCATGGAATTTCGAGCCTGTTGTCGCTGATCCGACTGCCCACTACGAACGACGTCGCGATTAGATTCGACGGCGTCAGGTTCCCACCCCAGCAAAACCCCACTATTCACGACATTTTCCCGCAGAATTACCCGCCAGAACACAGGTTGCAAGGAGCGACCCGGATCGAACTTGGGTGCACGTCCGCCGGCCTCCGACTTATTTCGTGTGGACCTCATTCATCGGTTTTCCTTTCAACCACGGCACACCACCAACTGAACGCCTTTATTCCTCAAGGTTTACGGCAGTTGTTCAACTCACGTTTACCGGTCGCACGACAGTTATGGATCGAGTCCAGTTTGACGAGCCGGTCGGCATATCCTACCATTTTTGCTTCAGTTCCGGAGCTGGAAGAGTTGGTTATCACAGACAACTTCCTACCACCCGATACCGCTATCCTACACGCCCTCCTCCCAGACGAAAATACTGGATACATCCCGTTACCCGATCTCCAAACCATTACGCTACAAACAAGGTTCCTTCCCGCTGACAAGTTTGTCGAGGTCGCGACCTCGCGAGCGAAAGTGGGGATCCCGTTTAAAGATGTGAAGGTATATAGGAAAGCGGGCAGGGATGGTTGTGAGGCGGAGAATGTCAAGTTGAGGGAGACTTTGACGGGTTTGGTGAAGGGCAGCGTTGGCATTGAGATGGTTCCTTCGGATTATCGGAATTCGGCGATAAAGATTCCTGAAGTTTGCACTGTCGATGATTTTTTGTGGCCTTCGTGGAGAGATAAAACTAAAGGGTAGTATGAGGGCGGCCCGAGCGTGGATCCAGGGTTCGCAACGGATTGGGCGCTGGTCTTTCATTTTACATGAGCTAGCTTACTCACTGGCCGTACATTTATGTAGCGGATATCTTGTTGTATGATAGCTTTCCCTATTTATCTTCGTTTTATACAACGTTCCGGCTGAGGCATTTGAAAATTTGACAGCTGGGAGTAGGCCAAAGTCCGATTTTCCACCACCACAACGACATAATTCTTTACCTTCAGCGTGCTTTTACAGCTATTTTCGAAAACCTTGTCCCCTCTATTTTTTTTCTCCTTATGATCGATCGGCGGGTACACAACCGAACAGCCGACACCAGAAACAAGTTGAGCGACGCCTATATACTTATACGTAACAAAGTTCGACCGGTGGGGGACTCAAACTGGAGCATCTGTCTCCCTAATCACAGTGGCGAAATCTATTGCTCCTGGTAAAGAATGAGGGTGCCGAACGAATTGAGCGGGATGAACGAGTTCAACTGTGAGCGAGTATACGCGCCTGGCCTTACCCTCCCTCGGCTGGAGTTAACCGTCATTTATCTGCTTGCGAAAACAGCTGTAATAGAAGAGAAGAATCCATGGTGGTCACATCTTATAACCCAAATGCCTATCCAGTTCAGTGAGTATGTTTTGGGCACAGATGCATGAATACTTAAGCGACGGGTAGACTCCGGGGTGACCGACACAGCTACCGGTTGCCCCTGTGCAAGGATTAAGCTGGAGAATTATCAGCTATGCGTACCACGGACGGAACCCTCATCATTGCATAGGTCGGTTGCGAGCACAAAAGCACCGGGGTGCCGGTGAGCACGACCTTCAAGGTCCTATCAAGGCGCCTCAGTCACTTTGGGTGATTGATACGATGCAGAAGGCTCAGTCCGATCGTGCGCGTACGGTGAGGTTGTCACCTCACCCGATCGCAGAGGAGTTGGAACCGACGGTTGGAAGAGTTTATACCCGATCCAATTCAATCTGGGGCCCTAAATGTACGTCCACTGAGCGACCGCCAGCAAGAGCATACATATGCACGTTCGTCCCAGAAGGGTGACAGTTGCATAGTGACAGTGCCAGCACCTAGGGCAACCAGATTCCCAGACAACCTCCTCCGGGGAAAACTCAAATCGCGGAGTGATGTTTTTCTATTCAGATGTTAGTAACGTAAGATTGTGGTCCATCCTGGAAACAAAATCCATGGCCCCAAGACAATGGACGAGGTCTCGGCAGTTCCCTTATAGGTCCATGACGGTCGCTCACAATGCCAAGTATTTCAACGTGCATCTAAAATCCGACCGCAATCCGTTTGGTCGTGTTCTCCTTTATCGTCTGGTAAGCACTAGTGATCGCCTGCTGGTCGATGACGATCTCTGTCGTCTTTGGGTTGGTTAACCCGCAAAGCTATCGCAGTCGAATCCACCCACATTATCAAGTCAGCTCATAACAGACGAACAGAAAACGGAAAAGAGTTTGGTGTAGTGATGGTTGGGGTGTGAGATGAATCGTGCAACGCACCCTTCGCCTATCGTCTCGTCTAAACATAACGAGATCGAGATTCTCTAACACCACCCTATTCTCGGCCTGATTCTGGAGGAGCATGTACGCGGCGCTGGAGAAAGCCGATAGGGCAGTGCTGGTCATCAGGGTTGTTTCGGTAAGTGGGGTACTACCTGGTTTCAGGTGTTTCATAAGCCGCTTGATGGAAGGCTGTTCTTGGTCACTAAAGGCGCAGGTTCAGAGCGAGACCAGATGGGAAAGTGGGGACTTTACTCTAGATGCACTTGGCTTTCGTTCTCTCGTTGTCTTCTGCGCTCGATTCAATGCCCTCACCGCCATCAGATCGTGTAAGTGACCTCTGTGGAGCGCATCTCGATCACACCGCTCTCTTCCTGTCCATTCAAAGTTATCTTGGCCACTTATCCCCAAGGAGTGTGGTTGTAAGCCATTCGGTGCAGCCTTCTCCCTTCTCACCATTCCGTAGTCACGCTAGAGAGCGACATGGAAGGGCGAGCATCAGTAAAATCACCAGCTGGTACGCGGAGGTACGCGGAGGTACCCGACGGTACCCGGGTTATGCGCTGTTATTTTGAATATGGGATGGTGCTGGTTGTGACCCGACAGCCTCCACCTCCCCCACGAGTCCTCGGATATTCATGTGTGTGGGTACAAGTTCCTACTTAGTAGGCCAGTCACGGTGGCGCTAAAAAGGTTGTTGCCCACAAGCGACAGAGAACGGAACGGTCCGCTTCAGGGTACTCTGCTTCGGCTGATCACGCTGTTATGTTGTGGTCTCCTCGATGCCTAAAAATATGGGTGCACATGAGTTAGTATGCAGAGCTCTAGCTGGTGAGAAGTACTTCCTGGGACAGAGGTCATCATTCAAAGCAGCCCTGCCAGCGGGTTCAATGATTTAACAAGAAAAAGTCCGAGGAACTTCCGATCGATTCGATGATCGAGGTTGATGATCACGTGCGTGGCAACAGCTCAACGCGATCGAATTTCGAATCTAACCTCCAGAACTCTTTAACAAGCAGACATCGATGCATTGGTCCCCCTCCCCCCGCTTCTTCCTTCTTCCATATCCCACCCAGCACGCACACCGCGCAAACAGGTGGTTCATTGGCCCACATTCCTTTTTCTTTCAAACCACACCTTCAAGACGGGATTTCCTGTTTCTTGACACCAGTTGTCAAAGTGCACTGACCTAGATGGATGGAGTAGACCTTCCCGCGTTGGTCAAAACCGGGGAGCAGTTGTCTGTCTTTTTCCTCTTTGCCTTTTACACTGGGAAAGTTGACGTCCGCCCCGATCATTCAAACGGTCATTTTTAGATTCCTGTTGAAGGTAGGACCCCGATTTCCAACACACACAAGGACAGAGCTGACCTTAACTCATACGCGGCCACGGGACAGTTGTTCTTGACTTCCATGCATTCTCTGTGGGTGTACGACTATTTCCTGACCCTTGGGGACGAGGTCCGATACCTCCAAATTTCCGCCGAGGTTTCGGGTTCTGACCATTGAACAGATAAAGTATGTTTGGGCCGGAAAAAGATCGTGGAGTGAGTTTGTATCACCCTGCGTTTGATTATCTGACAATCCATGCGATTACTTCATAGTGTTTATGTTATTCTTTGCCGTATGCCGTTCAAAAACGCCGTGTCATTGTGACGAGCTTGACGGTACCTAGAATCGATATACCCCCGTGTTGAACCTCGTCTGGAGTATCATAATCTTGCACAATTACACTAGTTCCGTAAGTCTCCGCCCACAGCGCCGCCGTGATACAATGCTTACGAGGCCGCCTGCAGTTGTGCGTTTCTATCCCCCTTCACACTTTCCGTCCATACCGCCGATCCTCACCGTCCCCGATAACTCGACAGTTGTCAACGCACTGACTGGTGGACATTCGCTTATTCGACCGCCATTAACGTTTTAGCTCAATTCGCGGTTGCGACGAGGTCTGGCCATTCTCTCTGGATCGAGATGAATTCATGCTGAAATCAGACGTATGTAATGGTTTTGGCAATAGGATATATGCCATAACCGGAAGGAACAGGTTGCTCATCGCCCCGCTCCTGGCCTTGATTCTTGCACAACTGGGCTTCGGAATTTATTCCGTTGTATGGGTGGCGGTGCGCCCTAGTGAGCTCCTCGACCACCCATCGATTCTTGTGCGGACTCAATAGTTGGTCTCCAGTACAACAGGTGCCAGTTATAGACTTGTATGTGTTCAAGGTTTGCCCCTTCCAACAATGGCGGTTGGGAGAGCTTCTGTTCGTTAGTATAGCGCTTGCTTTCGGTATGCCCTCATCTTTCAACACAGTTTCACCTCGGGAGTTCTGATGCGTCTCACAATCCCCTCGCGTCGTGACATCTTAGACCTTTTTGCGTTCGTGATCATCTTTTTCACAACCAAGAGACGAGGTGCGGGAAGACATCCGGGCATTCCGACCATCCTGGATACGATTTTCCGAGACTCGACGATATACTTTATGGTAATTTTTCTCTGCCAATTTTTGGGTGAGATTTTCACGCTTGTCGACGCGGTAGGTTGATTTTGACACGCCGAGAGTGTCGTCGTGCTGTGCTCATTATACATATGTTTAGGGTATATACAAACTCTTGCCCGGGGCGTAAGTCTTCTCCTTCCTCAATGGTGAAATTCTCTTCCGGTGATTGACGTCATCTTGTGTCCAATAGGGCAAGCACGGTCATTCTCCCAGTCATGGCATCACGCCTCATACTCTCCTTGAAGAAGGCTGGCTCCGAACACACACAGCAGAGATCGCTACCAACCATTGGTCTCAGGTCGGTGAGCTTCGTGGGCGATGAAGACGCACATCTCGCGCCACCGATGTATGGTGAATCACACAGAATCTCTGGAGGTTCCTCCACACCGAACCGAAGGGATATGGAGCTTGATTTTGTGTCTCAATCGCCTCGAAATCGTGGGTCACTGCAACTACAATAGTATACCCCCAACGTCTTGTCGAACTTCTACCGGCCTTTAAGGCAAGGGTTCAAGTCCGTAGACCAAAGTCCTTTGATGAATCGAGGTCCTTGTATGATGGTTAACGGTATCGAGACCACAGAATTTTGCTTGCAGTGTTAGATACGTGAACTCGAACGTAGAACTCAAGGTAGGGAGAGGAAGGGCGTTGTTTCCGCTGGATGACCGACCCAATCTCAGCTGAAACATCATCAGTTGGAAGCGGAGATAAGGATGGGCGTAGTACCGAGCCCTTGAAGTTTTCATGTCGGGTAGTGGGGTGTCCTTGGTCATAAGGATAGTCACCCAATCACCTTGCACTCTGGCAAATTGTCGGGAGACTCGAATCTGATCACTGTGAAAGGCCTCTTCCCGGAACGTGGCGCCTGTCAGGGAGGGTAGGTGACTGGGAAACCGTACTCTTTCGACACCAACGTGGGGATGTCTTGCCGCCCGACAAAGTTGTAACCAGGGGGCCTGGGACGAAAAGGGACTCCACATCACCCAAAGATAAAGTCGCATGGTATTGCGTGTGGTCATGAAAGTTATATTTGAGACGTGTAGCTGGCAGCGTTAGCGGAAAGTTCTCATGATCTACAGTCCTTCATCTTCGTCATCTGGCAGAGGGACTGCCTCAGCCTTTTTGTGTTTTTGTATTTTTTTTTAGGGAGGGGGAGGGACGCATCAGCATTAGGGGAGATCGTCAGGCTAAAGAGAGACATACCTTAGCCAGTTCTTCTCGGTACTGCTCCATCAATGCGTTATCGATTGCGACCTCGGCGGGTGCCAAGGCGGGAGCGGCAACGAATTCGAGCGAGGAGTTTCTTCGGTCGTACGCAGGAGATTAGATTTGACCTCTCAGGTTTGCGGCAATGAGAACTTACCCAACAAGTTTCTTCGCCAACCAGAGGAATGGTTTTTCGAAATTGTAGTTCGATTTGGCCGAAATTTCATAGTACTGGATGTTCTTCTTTCGGTGGAAAGTCACAGCACCCGTCTTCACTTTTCGTTCCTGTAATAACGTCAGCTTGGTTGTCCCGCAGAAAAATAAAAAGTGATGAGCACACCTTGACGTCGACCTTGTTTCCACAGAGAACAATAGGGATATTCTCACAAACTCGCTCGAGATCACGATGCCAGTTGGGGACATTCTTGTAGGTAATACGCGAGGTGACGTCGAACATGATGATACCGCATTGGCCCTGGATGTAGTAACCATCACGGAGACCACCGAACTTTTCCTGACCAGCAGTATCCCAGACGTTGAAACAGATGGTGCCAAAGTTTGTGGTGAAGGTTAAAGGATGAACCTCGACACCGAGGGTGGCTGAGAAACACGAATCGAGTTGGTGTGGATCACGCCATTTGACAAAAATATGAACACACCAATGTACTTCTTCTCGAACTCGCCAGTCAAGTGACGCTAGGACGCAGATAAACAAGATCAAGACCGCGATCAGGGTGGATGACGGCAATTTGTGATTTACCTTGACGAAAGTGGTTTTGCCAGTTCCACCATCGCCAACTGCACGCAATCGAAAGGGATTTCGGAGGAAGTACAAGACCAAAACGCGAACAATCGAGGAACAGGGCCATCGAAGACCAAGTGCACATTATCGATTAGAAAATTTAGTGATTAGAAACGGGCGTGGCGAGATAGCTGGCGACATTGTGCTTACCGAGCACGAGCTTGAAGGTGGGGATGTTGGTCGGGGTAGACATGAATTATCGTCTTTATCGCGTAGTGGATAGGATAAGGGAGATGGTGGTGGTTGTGGTTCAAAAGATCTCGGATGTGGCGTGGCTGTGACTCTCCTTTGGTCATCCAGTTCTGATCATGTCCTCGCAAAAGGCCAAAGGAAAGCAAGTCATCGACACAGTCGACGACGACAACGAGCTCTATGCTGATGAATCCGGCGACTCCGAACCTGAACAGCCCACTAACGAGCCCAGCACTCAGACGTCTTCCTCGAAAAAGAAGAAAAAGAAGAAGAAATCCAAGCTCGCCAGGATTCTGAATCCCGTAGAGGATAAGCTTGTCGAGACCGTCCTCGAAAAGGTCAAGGCGGAACACGCTGATGCAGACGAGGACACCGTCAGGGCGGCCCTGCAACAATTGAATCTCAAGGATGTCGTTGCTGGTAAATCTGGTTTGGGCGGGAAGAACCAGAAGGATACCGGAGGCCACAAGGTTCGTGATTATCGCGTTTTGTGTCCAGCATATTGATAGTAGACCTATAGTTCTGGACTACCCAACCCGTCCCACAATATGGTATATTACCTCACTTTCCAGCACACAAACAAGCCATTTCACACTGTGCTTGATTAGGTGAGATATCGCCTGAGGAGGACGGCTATATTGAGCCTTCAAAGCCTCCCGAACAGCTCAAGCAACAGCCAGACCCCCTCCCCAGGGATTTTGAATGGGCGACGCTGGATATCAACGATCCTGTCCAGGTAAAGATGCGTTCTGATCCCCAGTAATTCCACCAACCTCGCATTATCCAGCTGAAAGAGGTGTACGAACTCTTGTCCGCAAACTACGTCGAGGACGACGACGCATCCTTCCGGTTCAACTACTCCGCGGAATTCTTGAAGTGGTGCGGATCCCCAATTTCACCACCATTGACGTCAACATGAGTAAACATTAGCGCCTCCCCAGGGCCTTGCAGCCACCAGGTTATTTCAAGGAGTGGCATCTTGGCGTACGTGTTGCTGCGAACAAGAAACTTGTAGCATTCATCTCTGGCGTTCCAGTGACACTACGTGTCCGACAAAAGTACGCGCTCGCAGCTTGAGCCCACGAGTTCGAATATTAACCCTGTGGCAGGGTGATCAAGGCCAGTGAGATCAACTTCCTTTGCGTGATCAAGAAACTGCGTCATAAACGACTCGCCCCTGTCCTGATTCGAGAAGTCACCCGACAATGCAACCTTAAGGGAATCTTCCAGGCGATATACACCGGAGGAGTTTTCCTACCAACTCCAGTATCTACGTGCCGGTTCGTCAGCTGCAATCACTCGCTATTGAGCTTCGCGCTGATGATGATGCATAAGATACTACCATCGTTCACTCAACGTCCCAAAGCTTCTCGACGTCAAGTTCACCTATATCCCACGGAATTCGACGCGTGCCCGGATGATACTCCAGTATAAACTCCCTCCCACCCCTCACTTCGCCGCTTCCGGGCTGCGAGAGATGGAAGAACGTGATGTGGAGCAAGTGACGGATTTGTACAAACGGTACATGGATAGGTTTGAAATGTCGCCGCTAATGACAGCTGAAGAAGTGAGGCATAACTTCCTGAGTGGCAACGGGGCTGGTGAGATCGGCCCGTCTGGGAGGAGGGAAGGGCAGGTGCTTTGGGTATATGTTGTCGAGGTAATCTCAACGTCCTTCTGCCCGTTGCTCCCGGTTAACCAAGTGGGTTTTACGCTGCGTAGAATTCTGAGACGAGGAAGATCACCGATTTCTTCTCGTTCTTTACCCTCCCATCTTCGGTCATCGGCCACCCCAAGCATTCCGTATTGGATGCTGCGTACCTCTACTACTACGCCACCGAAACCGCATTCGAGCCACAGGCCGAAAAGACTGGTGCCCTGAATCGTCGTTTGGAGAACCTCATCAAGGATGCTTTGATCGTCGCTGACCAGGCAAAGTTTGATGTGTTCAATGCGTTGACTCTCATGGATAACGTACCGCTACTGGAACAATTGAGGGTAAGACACTCTTTGGACTGCCGTCGTCCCAGCGAGCTGAAGTTTGTTTGTGTAGTTCGGCGCTGGCGACGGTCTGCTCAATTATTATCTCTACAACTGGCGAACCAGTCCACTCGCCGGCATGGAGGGCAGAGGTGATGTCGGGCCCGGACGGGGTGTTGGGGTGGTCATGATCTAATCGTCAACTGTGAAGCACTCCAAGACGAAACCGGATAACAGGAGCAAAGCAACCAAGTAGTAACAAAACTAACACGAATACGAAATAAACCTTAAACGTCGTGACGTTATAACAAGATGTACAATTATCGCAGGCAGAAACTGTCTATGCAGTTTAGGTCTTCGTCCTGCGCCGCCGTTTGACTCGTTCTGCGAGGGTGAGAGTTGAAGAATCATTACTATAGGTCTCCTCCACGACAGTGGTTGTCTCCAGCGACGAATCCGGGGCGGTTTCATGTTTCACCTCGACCTTTACTCCCCCTCTTTTCCGTTTTCTGGTCTGGGTTGGTTCTGGCGTATCTTCCGGGGTCAGGAGTCCAGTGCCATTAGCCGGTGTCCGTTTTTCTGCACCGTAATCTGCGAAAGACCTGAGATCCGAAGTGAACAGAACCTGTGAATGCACATCAGGGATTTTTACTCAATCTGCCTTTGCATCCCATACCGAGTGCGCCCAACCGGCGTAGTCCCCCCATACAGCGGCCAACCTTGTAGCGACCTCTGCATACAACTTGGGAGTCATTTGTACTTTACCGCCTTTCGCGGAGGGCATCTTGACCCCGTAGCGCTCGCGGGCGATTTGGAGGACGTGCGTGTCGACAGGGACAACTTCTCTCTGGAAGGTTCAAACTGAGTCAATTCAAACAGTCCTTTGGAGTAGTGGGGAGCAGAAAGACCTTGTCTAAACTCATCAAGAGCACACAATCCGCGACTTTAGGTCCGACCCCCATGAACTTGGTTAATTCTTCTCTCGCTACAGTTGTCTGCTCCTTCCTCAGAGTGGCTAACCACACCTCCGCGGGTTCCTGCCCAGCGTAAAATACAGATGGGAGTTTGGACGACGAAGGCTCGACGTCACGTTCGACCAACATCTTAGCGGTCTTCTGAATGAATTTGGCTCGGTAACCAAACCCGAGCTCAAGTAGTTTAGCCGCCACTTCAGGAGCAGCCAGTACTGACGGGGGTGGGAATGGGTGGTATGATTCTGGCTCCTCGGTCCCTGACGGTGGAGGGAGAGAGAGGAGGGAAGGAGAATAGTTTATGCATAGTGATTTGACCATCTTTGAAATCCGTGAAATATTGTTATTGGAAGAGCAAATGAATCTGGTGTATGCGAGGAAAGAAGAGTATGGTTATCGCCACAGGATAGAAGGTTACGAAACGAAATTACATACGATATGAGGTTCTCCCAAGGGTCTTGCCTCAGTATTCTGATGCCACTAAAGCGGTCCTGTAACCCGTTAAAAATTGGATCCCGTTCGCTCCAAGTCCGATAGAGCTCTTGGAGGTCAACGTTCAGCTGGAAGTAGTCGTTTATCCATTCTAAAGTCTCCGCGTCGCGTTTCGTCGTCTCCTCCGGAGATGCTGGAGGATGAGGAAACACAGCATTCCAAAGGATGGCCTCTTGAGATTGCCGCAAGCAAATGACACGGTCTCGCAAGCACAACCTATATTCGTGGGACGATTGAACGGGTTGCGCTGTTTCCCCTTGCGTGTCTGAGGCGGCCAACGGAAACATCGACCAGCGGAATGACTGGCCGCATTTCAACACGGCTGCTAGTGAGAGTTGGGAGAGGGGAAGAGGGATCTTCCGGAAAGTCATTTCGGTCGACATCACCGTTGGGACAAAACGCGTCTGTGGCTGGTTCCTTGATGAGCGCGTTTCGCACGAGTCGTCACCTGGTGATCTCCCCTCCTCCATGGCTGACGGAGATTCGTTCCTTCCACGGTTACAATCCGTGTTTTATGCCGTATTTGATAACGACCAGGGTCCAAAAATTGTGTACCAAGTTCCGGAAGGTCTTATCGCCGTTCCGACAGATCTTTCATCTTCACAGCACCTTCAGCCCGGCCCTCCGAACGCGGCTGCTGGAAACTCTTCTCCTCGAAAGAGACCGTCGGCCACAAACACCGTGCTTTTTCACTTTGATGAAGTCTCGAAATACGGTACGCCGTTACTCGTCCAAACTTAGGTTGGTGTAATCATCGATTTCCAGTGATACCACAAAGTCCCCTTTGTGGTAGGCTGGTGACCTGCCCCACCCGGGAACATCGAGTTATCGGTTTCCCCGTGGAATTGCGTGGAAACTACAGCAGGAACTACCTGCGATATAACGTCTGCTTCGTGTTTAACCGATCCGCGGATCTCAGTTGTTACGAACCGGTCGTGCGGAAGGTCAGCCGGGTCTTGACTGCTTGCGAGGTTGGTGAGAAGATTCCTTCCACCTTGTGGATTAACCGATCTTCAGCCATTAGGAAGAATCTGGATTCCTCTCCAACCCCCAGACGTCGACACAGATCCATGGCATCCTCGAGCAGCTTTATGAAGACTTGAATTCGTATTCCGAGACCTCTATACCGATTGACCGGTTCAACTCGATACAACTCAAGATCCTCCCGTTCTACCCTAACCCCCCACAAGTACACGATTGGCAAGTGAGCCAAACCAACTCAATCGTTTTCGCGTCGCTGAGCTGGTGGGATCAGGTTCCGCTCGCGTTGATAAACCTCAAGAAACGGATAGAACCGAATTGGGATCTGACCTTGGTAAAAGTATGCCCCTTTTCTCGAAGCTCGTAGGTTCAGCGACTCACGGATAAGATTTGTAATGTGATCGACGGGGTATCCCATGTGTCCCGCCTTGCGGCTCTCGCGGACTGCGACCTCGAACTCACAAGACAAGCAATCGCGCATCTGTTGTTCGTTAAACCCACCTCCATGTCAATTTCCCTACTGATCCCAGACTCAGACATTATCAGGTCATCATGATGACAGACATCTTCCAATTCTCAAACATGTATACATTAAGAAGGAGTATCAAGTGGCTCGCGGATGAACGCCATGTCTATCAAGAATGCGGTCCATACGTGACACTGCCAGGTACGGAAGGCCTAATTATTTCTCACATAGGACGACTTAGATTCCGTGCACAGGGCATCAGATGCTAGATTGGCCGAGATTGTTGCATTTATACTCTCGAATGAAGACAGGAAAGACTGTTTTTGAATGGATGCAGGAGTATGAAATCGACCGATGGGGAATTGACGTTCGGCGGTTTACCAGTTTTGGCGTCATCAAGGTGGTTTGGGATCACGTGGTTTGACAACCAGATTCACTCAGTTCTGCATTAGGGTTTCCTCCGTCGGGTTCATACGTGGCCCGTTCTCCTAGCGGATGCCCAATCATCACATGTCTCACCGGAACGGGGGTCTTCGAATTCTGCAGTTCGGGGGCGCGCAGCGAGCTTCTCCAATTCCATGTTCACGGTCCCAACCCAGCAAAATATTGACCAGCTGACACCTCCACAGTACGGCAATCGTGGCCGTCCGCCTGATCGCCCAGAACCCTTCTCTCCTACCCAACCCCAGCCACGCTCCCTAGTACAAGAGGCAACAGCAACGGGACAGCGGAAACCCAGCGCAGCTGAGGAATTACTCAGGAATCAACATCAACGACGTCGAGCGGATTCAGCAGTAACCACAACAGGGCACTCTTCGAAGGAGGGGTTGGTCTTTGCCCGCAGAACTTCAGAGAAGGACATTGAGAGAATCGACCGAGGACCCGACGGCTCCACCATTCGTCAGCCACCCCAAAACCTCCGCTCAATGCTGTCTAAATTGTCTCAAGGTCTTCCGGGAACACGGCCTCTGGAACCACCCGCGCCTCCATCCTCCCCCGTCATGCCTGGTCACCCCATCCCGCTTTATTTCAGATCGGCGGATTTGCCGTCTATATCTACCCATCAATCTCAAAGGACCTCGAAGACGAGCTTCGGGTCCGGTGGGCTTGGTCTGGGCATGGATTCAAGTGTCGGGACCGTTTCGACTCTCGTCGTACCCTCGGAATTGGCCCAGCTGTTAGATGGGGAGCATCACACTGATGAATTAGCCACCAAATTTGAAGCTGGCTGGCCGATGTTGCAAAAATGGCTTGTCGCGATCGGAGGAGGCAGTGGAGACGGTGATTGTGGGAGAGTTATTATGGTCTATCGGTGAACGAAATGTATCCGTTATTATTTTCGCGGTGAAGCCCTAGCAAGCGATCCCCGTCCAGGGAGACAGTACGAGGGAACCACGTATTACGCCAGTGTCCTGTTTGCGTTGACGTAGCCGGTGCCGTAACATGCGAACAGCAGTTCTTGGGGGTTTGTTATTGACCCCGGATGGGGAGCGATTTTGAAAGAGATACCAAAGAATTCTTTGATATCTCGGAGAAACTGTATCCTGGAATAGCGAGATTGGGTTAGGATGAAGGAATCAGAGCGAACGAAGGATGGTTTCATACGTTCTTGGGGTTGGTTCGCTCATAACGCATCGGCCAACGTCCTCGCTCCCGAGAACCATGTACAACAATACGAGTGGTTGATGAAGTCTGTCGACACACCCGCCCCGCTCAATCTCTGTCAGTAATGAATATGTCGACTGTAAGGCGATATCTTCTGGGGTGGCCCCAGCTTTCGAGACGGCCTCTGAACAGTGTAGAGCACCTGTTGTGGATTCCGCAAGGAGGGTCAAGGCGTACCCGGGTGATCTATGCGGGTGATCAGTGGCACACTGTTTCCGAATGGAGGATTGACTTGCTTTCCGCTGTCATCCCCCTTGTACACATCCGAGTACAAGTAGATGTCGGGGATGAATTGGTTGAGCACCGACCTAGACGCCTCGATCATACGATTCGAGAATTGTGGGCTCACACGGACCGCGTGTCTGTAGTTGATTTTAAGGATTGTAGCTAGGTTGATGTAAAAGGGTACAGACGAGATCCCACGTATCCGTTTGATCTTTCCAGGGTCGACGAAGTTGAGGGTCTTTGCCTGTTTGATGACGGGACACAGAAACTGGACTTCACCGCCGCCGAGAGGTGTGGAACCCCGCTTCTTTATCTTTGGATCCAAATAAGCTATTCCCTCCAGGTAGACAGGTCATCCGTACTCACTCGAAGTTCTAGCCCATCTGAGATACCAAATAACCCCAGATGGGGTAGAGTCACTGTTCGGATCATGTCTGCCTTTTGCTAGTAAGTACGTAGCCAGACTCCAGAATCACACCTGGTTGTGCTCACAGATAGATCATTATCGTCCGTGGTGACGCCTTTCACGGTGAGATCCAGGGGCTTTTTGGAAAATGGGGCTATCATAATGACAGGCTCCAGAAAATACCCAATCGAACGAGATAGCGGGCATTCATGGGTGATTGGACCTCCGGAGATGCTCCCGGGCTTGAGGAGAATTGCGGTACCTTAGCCAAAAACGCCGTTCAGCCACAACGCAAGGTCTGGGGTTTGCGTCAACGCACCGGTAACTGAAATTTCGATGACAGTCCCGTTTGTGACCTTCTCGAGTAGTCTTAGGAGACTAACCTCGTAGTCTGTTCACGAAGTCAGACGTGCTCAACATTGTTGCATACACTCTCGATCGTCTCGTCAGAAAGGACGGACCTCTAAGTCCAGGATTCGCATCCGCCGAGCGAATTTTATCTATACGTACGGGACGACCAGAGAGAATAGACAATACGAGTCTATGTCTAAAGTATTCATGGCCGCTGAAGGTCAAGGGAGCGTTTGTCGAATCCGTGGGGGCTGTCATGGTGCGAAAAACGTCGGTAAAATCCGATCGCGATTGCATTGGGCGTCTCTCTCCGATCTCGACAACTTCTCTATCTCGAAATGGATTGCTGGCGATGAGCTGACAACGAGACCGAGCCTGTGACACTCCCAATTGCATTCCTGCCGACTTTAGATGCTTCAGAACGCGTGGTGGTTTGCCCTGGACTCGGAAGACGTCGGGTTTACTTCCGAAGGTGCACTGGCTCACGATAAAAATGCCAACTATAACTCCTAGAAACAAAGCTCTCGTCACTAGCGTGAACAGATGGCTATCCAAGTTGTGAAACGGTGACTCTGCCAGAGAAACAGTCCGCTCGCGAGAGGAAGGGGGTGCAAAAACCCTTCGCTTCCTATGGGAATGAAGTTGAATTCGTAGTTGTCAAGGACACCATCCAGGCAAAAGTTTCGCGAGGACAGTTAGGCCCACTACGATAGAACGTTTTTAGAATGCCGTACATCAATGAACAACCCAAAGACTTTTGGGAAACCGTATGAATGATTAGACATTTGAACATGGCAGAATAAACCCACCCATGACTTCCTCCCAGACCAAGCGTACTTTAGCTGTGCAACGGGTACTCCGGTCAGAACATGACGCATGACGCTCGATAGGATCGATACGGGAACACAACGGATTTCCGTCAGCAAAGGTTAACATATCCATGTATGCAACGCACAGGAGTCAGGACCAGCTACACAATATTCAACTCCACTCCATCTCTGCACGCGCTAGAAAGCAGAAAATCCGCCCTGGTCGAGAATCTAGAAAGACTAGTTTAACCACGGAGCCGATTGGTGTGAGAGTCGAAGAGGGCGCGCACAACTGGGTTCCGGTCTCCGCTAACGTTCCGTTTGCCCATGAATATTTTTAAGCGGGAGACAATATATGTGTCGACGCGGTAAGTCTCTTAAAATGCCATCAATATTACCTTGACTTGGATATAGCACTATGTAGCTCTGGGGATAGTCACCAGTCACCCAACGAATTAATGAGGAGTCGACAACCTTCCAGCGGAGCAGTCGTGGGAAATCGAACGCGACGTGCGCGTCTATTCTTTCAAAGGCCCCTCCCAGCACCGATCACTCATCCCACCAAGCTATGATGACCCTGAACGGGACGGCGCGCACGGCAGACTGGGAATCCAGATACTATCATGTAGACCAAATCCTCGATAGACCTGGCCCACGAACCGATCCCTCGTTCCTTGCTGGTGAGGAAGTACGAAAACCCCGCCGAACCTTCACAACCGATATACTTACCAGCGCAACGGTGACTGCCGACGTCTAAAGGTTAAAGCGTTCCTCAGGAATCAGTGCAAGATTTTGGTCATCGGGGCTGGAGGTTTGGGATGCGAAATCCTCGCCAACCTCGCCTTATCGGGGTTCAAGGACATCCACGTTATCGATATGGACACTATAGACATCAGCAACCTAAATAGACAGTTCTTGTTTAGGTGCGTCGGGTATACTCGCGTTCATAAGCTGCGTCATGACTGGATGTTTTCTAGACCCAAGGATGTTGGGAAGCCAAAAGCGACGGTCGCGGCGGAGTTCATCATGAACAGAGTTCCAGGAGTTGTCGTCACTCCGTACGCACCTATCCCTAAATCAAGTCTCTCGATGCTCATCGTTTACTCAGGTATCATGGGAAAATTCAAGACAAAGGCGAAGACTATTACATGCAATTCAACCTCGTTATTTGCGGTCTTGACTCGGTAGAAGCTAGGCGATGGATTAATGCGACCCTCGTTAACATGGTCGATCCAGAGGTACCAGAAAGTCTGAAGCCCTTGATTGACGGCGGCACGGAAGGTTGGTCCGTTCGTTCGGGGTTCGCTGTTACTGGTGACAAACCGCTCGTTAGGCTTCAAGGGTCAAGCCCGTGTCATCCTTCCTACCGTGTCATCGTGTTACGAATGTTCGCTGGACATGCTGAACAAGCCCACGGCATTCCCCATCTGCACTATCGCCAATACACCTCGGTTGCCGGAGCATTGCATCGAGTGGGCATCTGTTCTCGAGTGGCCCCGCGTCTTCCCAGGTTTTTATTTTCATTTTAATTTGTCAATGTGAGTTTGTGTTGACCTTTTCGATTCCTTTCCGGTTAGACAAGAAGATGGACACGGATGATCCTGAGCATATTGACTGGTTGTTCAACAAGGCATCTCGCCGCGCCCACGAGTTCAAGATCGAGGGAGTTACTTGGTCGCTGACGCAGGGTGTTGTCAAGAACATCATCCCCGCTATCGCCTCCACGAACGCCATCATCGCAGGTACAAGTTGTTTTCCAAGCATCACTCTTTCAGCATTATTGATCCGTTTCTGTAGCCTCCTGCTGTAATGAAGCGTTCAAGATCGCAACAAGTTCCGCGGCATTCTTGAACAACTACTTCATGCTGATCGGCACGGACGGTGTATATTCTTACACTTTTGAGCACGAGAAGAAACCCGACTGTCCTGTTTGTGGCGGAGAATCGCTCGAGTTGTCGATCAACTCGGAGTTGACGGTCGAGCTGCTCATAGAGATGCTCACCGAACGCCAAAATATGTACGTTTCCATTCCCATTCCTCTATCTCCTTCAGTCTTGTTGGCTCTGCTAACTCTGGATTAGCCAGATCAAGAAGCCATCATTATCTACGCCGACGAGCCATATCTACTTCCAGGCGCCACCACAGCTGGAAGCGGCCACGCGACCAAACTTGGAGAAGAAGGTCTCTGAGCTGGTTCCTAATGGGGGAGAGGTCACTGTCACAGCCTCCACTCTGCCCTTCAGCTTGTCCCTTCGCATTTCATATAACTGATCCACGCAAGCCCTTCTTTGCTCTCCCCACACAACGGTCTCGAAAG
>Ga0307514_10002499_pt1 | contig 19012 bp, 12 predicted proteins | sample 16_EM_MG_FD_203088 | JGI IMG/M metagenome (GOLD analysis project Ga0307514, IMG submission 203088) | Populus trichocarpa ectomycorrhiza microbial communities from riparian zone in the Pacific Northwest, United States - 16_EM | ecosystem: Host-associated > Plants > Roots > Unclassified | place... | reverse complement strand
TTCATTCGGAAATGCATTAAAATAATATTTTTTTTATTTTAAAAAATTATTTTTAATATCAGCACATCAAAATTTTTAAAATATATATAAAAAATTAATTTGAAGTAAATAAAAAAAATATTTTTTAAAAAAATATTTTTTTAACACAAAAATAAACCGGTGATAAGTGTTATTGTGCCATCATGAATAGAGATATTGGTGATGATATTTGCAATGATGTTTTGCTATTCTATTGGTGGAGATGTTGGGCAGTCATTGTTGGATTAAGCGTAGGAGATAGGCTAGTATGCTAGCCAGGATACTAGTGTTGTGCAATTGGCTTAGAAAAGAGATGTTGCTCTACGTAGAACAATTTGTAAATGGGCGCAGAGAATTTGTATGTGTGTGTATAGAGGTGTGTGTCGTAACATTTATTCAGAAAACATAATCTCTTAAATTTAAAGATATATAGAGAAAAAGGATCCTAACTGCAAATCGGGTTTGAAAAGATCATATACTAATTGTTAAAAAAAAAAAATCTCTTTCATTCATTCATACACACACATATCAATAAAGTATTAGTCTAGCAATTAACGTATTTTTATATCTCTACAAGGATAAGAACACAAATTCAATCTCTAAAAAGTACACTTATTAAGAGGGGCAACCACAAATCCTGAACGAGACTAGTCTCACCCTTTAAAATGATGTGAAGATACCCGGATAAGAACTATATATATATATATATAAAGAAAACAATTACAAATAAAATAAAAGAGAGGTTAGCGACAACTTCTTTCGACCTGCATTAGCAACCTAAACCAAGGTTTGAGAGGTAGTGTTTTGTAAATAAAATAACGAGAAAGAGAGGGAGATTAATCTTTCACCACCGTTCATTAAATCTATTATTACTCAGTATGTTTCATTTATGATCCTTTTATATGAATAATAGATAGGTAAAATAAAAAAATATGGAAATAAGAAGCAAGGGTTTTGACCCATCTACCTACTTGTTTGGTTAACAAGAAATGAAAATGATGGAAGTTAACTCATTTAAATTAAGAAATTTGAAAGTTACAAAGGAGAAACAATATGAGGGTTCCTTTCTCATCCTTTATTGTATCCTCATATTTGACCTTCCTTATCACCTCTATCAAACACTATTGAAAATTTTCTATGGATAATCTTAGCTTGAGAATTTTTCATAATTATCAAATCTAAACTACTTACTAGGATAATCGGGTGAAATATTGATTCGGGACTTGATCTAAGTTGGGTTTACTTTTAAATTATTTAGGGAGTCGACTTGGTTAATCCAAGATAATCCACCATATTACTCGTAATTCAAGAAAGACTCAATTAATAATTTCATAATTTTTATTCAAATCAGTGTCATTTCATTAAAGAAATCAATAAATATAGTTTAATTTGTTAATTAATGATTTAACATGCCCAATCCATAACTCATAATCTGTCAAAGAATCATCTCAACTCAAAAGCGTAAACTTTAGGTGAGGCTCCAAGATATGATTTACATTATTCTCTAACACACCCCATCAAGTGAGAGGATGGTGAGATTCAAATTTGTGACCGCTTGGTCATCAAGGCTCTGATACCATGTCAAAGAACCAATTCAACCCAATAGCTTAAGCTTTAGGTGAGGTTCTAGAACATGATTTATATTATTCTCCAACACACCCCCTTAAGTGAAAAGCCCTTTGAGCTTGAAACTTGCACAAACTCAGATTACCTTGTGCTTAATTTTTATCAAATAAATGGGGATGGTGAGATTCGAACTTGTGATCGCTTGGTCATTAAGGCTCTGATACCATGTCAAAGAACCATCTCAACCCAAAAGCTTAAGCTTCAAGTGAGGCTCCAAGATATGATTTATATTATTTTCTAACAGAATCCCGATCTTAAACCAAGTCTTGTAACGATGGGATTTTAATTAATTAAGAGTGAAAATCGAAATGTTATTAAACACTACATTATGACTATAGTTTATACTGCTAACAATTACCCAGAAAGGCTGAACTGCACAAACAATGAACCTACCGTAGAGGTAGAAATATGCTTGAAAAAAGCAGGTGTCCCTTGTTAATTTCCTTTTTCCCTAGCTAGCTATATAAAGTCGGTCAAATGTGGGTGTCGTTTTAGGAGTTCATTTGTTAAAAACGTTTGACAAGGACAAATAAAAAAACATTTCTGGTTGTTGTCTTGGAGTTTTCATAATCGTGCATGATATCATTGCAGTTAATAATTTAAATTTTATTTTTTTAAAAAAAAATATTAAAGATATTTTATTTTTCATTTATAATATGGATGGGCCAGATCCATTATTATATCTTGGATCCCTTTCAAATAACAAGAAAGCAAACTCATTTTCACACAAATAAGACCCAAAAGAAAAATAGAAAAAAAAGACTATAGTTAATGTGAAAGCCTCAGATATTCCGGGATGCTTGGTAGTGTGGTATTAATTATTTTTTAAATTATTATTTATTTAAAAAAATATTAAAAAAATATTTTTATTATTGTTTAAAAATTATTTTTTACATCAACATATTAAAATAATATAAAAATTTAAAAAAATAATTTTTTCATATAAAAAACACTTACGGGGAAAACACTCAGATGAAGGGAAAGCGATAAAAGCTATTCTTCGGATGGTTTGGAGATTCTAAAATTTAAACTAGGTAAGGCACAGTTTGGACGAAAACCATGTTTTATAAAATTTTAATTTTTTTTAAAATTTAAATATATATTTTTTATATTTTTAGATCGTTTTGATGTACTAATGCTAAAAATAAATTTTATTATATTTTTAAATAAAAATATTTTAAAAAATAATTACTACTACTAGAAAATAGTAGAAAAGAGAATGCCAGCAAACGCACTCTCGTTCCTTTCAAATTTCCATTATCCAGCAGACCCATCAAAGTCATTATGTCTCAGGGTCCATCTTACTGGGCCTTCATAAATGCCAACTTTGGTGACCAACTCAGGCAGCCCTTAGCAGTTCGCACCCCACACTGGCCATGACCACATGTAGCATGTGGTGTTTGCCATTCTGCGAACCCAGGCACCAGCTTTAAGGTGTGGTGTGAACGCTCATTGGGACACAATGCCTCCGAGCACTCTGCTTTTTGTGCTCCCCGGGTTAATGGAGATTGGAATTGTGACAATTCGGGCTTGAGAACGACTTGACTCCCATTTCACGTGGCCCTTTCCTTGAAATTTGATTGTTCAAATGGTGAATTTTGTTTATGCTACTTTTCAATAGACAATTCTTGATCCGCAAAATCAATAATGAATAATCTATGCTAATTATTTTAGTTATAAAACTCGGTTTAAACGGACAAGTTATTAATATGTTTGAGGTTCCGCTTGGATCTAATTAATAAAACAATATATTTTTTTAAAATTAATTAAAAACTAAATTGATCATATCAAATCCAGCTTGATATTTATAATTACTCAGCACTATATATATATATAAATCAAACAGGGCAAGGCAAATAATGCACTTGCATTAAAAAATTAGACGGAATTATTCTCTTAAATCTCCTCCTCTAGACACATCTCAGGCTTTGGCTACCCTCTTGCCATTACTACTTCAGCTCGAAAATCAACTCTAAAGGCGGCAATGGTTCAAGCAAAACATCCATAATATTTCTCGGTTTCCCTTTGTCAAACGAATTTTGAGACCCATACAGCATCGACGGTGATTCTCACAGGCTGTTTGCATCAAAATACACAAAAATAAATAAATCATTAAAGCTAACACATACAAGCAATGCAGATCGATTGATGGACGCAGATAAATATATAGTTTATGAAACCCAAAAGGAGTGATTAATTAAACTATAATGATTAAATTACAATCAAATTTAATTCCTTGAAAAACATGTTAACTTAATGATTTAACTTAGATTTTTAGTTAAACTAGTTGAATTAGACAATATATTAACCCGTTAAAACTTGATTGGTTTGACGAGATTTTTAATGACATGATTAATTAAAAAAAATGTGTTTTTAATAATACTAAAATTGACCTGGATAACTTTGGATCCAGTTGATAGCTCAATTTCCGGTGACTTCTTTGATTGGATCTGATATTTGCATCATGTGGGCCTGAGCATAAACAATCTTTAAAAGGCCTTAAAACGTAAGCCCAATAACCAATCAAACCCCAACCGAAGCCGCCAGAAAAACCACCTTAACTCCATTTCCACTCTCCAACAGCGCTCGCTCACGAAGCAGCAGAAGACGCAGAAAAGAAGGATGGAATACAAGGACAAATTAAAAATCGCAGCATTGACCATCGCTTCTCTAGCAGCACTCTCTTCTGTTATTTTCCTAGTAACCTCCTCCTCCAAGCATTACCGCCGGAGACGACGAAAGCAGCAGCAGCAGCAAAAACAAAGCTCATCGTGCTACTTACAATCCCATCAGAAACCACAGCTTTCTTTCAAACGCGTCTTGCTTGATAACTCCTTCTCTCAATTCAAGCACTTAAATCTCCATGGTAGGTGTTATTAGGTAACCGCCCTTTCCTTCTCTGTCTTTTTTTTTTAAAAAGAATTATTTTGAATTTTTTCTACTTTTTTGCTTTGTCGAAGCAGCGAGCTCATCGAATTTGCATCCATATGAAGCGGAGATTAAATCTTTGATAGAAAATCCTGAGTCGTTCGAAGACTCTTATGGTGATCATCAGAAAATGAGTGAATTTTTCTCTTATGTTTGGATCGAGACGGAAACTCAATTGAAAGACTTAGCTCATACATTGAGCAAACACAAGGTTTTTGCTGTCGATACGGAGCAGCATAGCCTCCGCTCTTTTCTCGGTTTCACTGCTCTAATTCAGGTTAATTAATTAATTACTTAATAAAAATTTCATTTTGTTAATAACATTTTAATGATATGCTTAAAAACATTTCAGATATCTACTCGAAACGAAGATTATTTGGTGGATACGATTGCATTACATGATGTAATGGGTGTTCTTGCCCCTGTTTTCGCTGATCCAACTATTTGTAAGGTAAACTGATTGTAATTATTTCTAATTATCAAGTGGTTAATGGGATTGATGTTTTATGTAATTATTGTTGGTGACCTAGGTGTTTCACGGGGCAGATAACGATGTTCTCTGGCTGCAGAGAGACTTCCATATATATGTTGTTAATTTGTTTGATACTGCGAAGGTCAGTGTTGGTGTTTATCGTGATTGCTTATTGGCATTGCGTGTTCTGTAAAATTTTGTTTGCTTCTTGATTCGTTTTCCTGCCATGTTTATGCAGGCGTGCGAAGTGTTGTCAAAACCTCAGAAATCATTAGCATACTTGCTCGAAACTTATTGTGGTGTAGCCACAAACAAATTGCTACAGGTTTGGGTTTGGGACTGTTAGTAATTTATGCAGTTTCCTGTTTTTGATGAGGCCTTTTGGTTCGCTTAAGGGAATTGAGTTACCTTTTCCTTGTTTGAATACTTCTGTGTAGCATGGAAAATGCATGTTCAGTAGTTCCAACTCTAATTTATAACATTGCTTATATCAAAGCATATATGATTAGTGTATTGTCTACTAAAATGTAGCGTGAAGATTGGAGGCAACGCCCACTATCAGCAGAAATGCTAGAATATGCTCAAACAGATGCACACTATCTACTGTATATTGCAGGTTGTTTAATAGCTGAGCTCAAACTACAGGACAGAGGTATGTATTTAATTGTGATCACCTATCATCATAGGTTTAGTTTCTATCGATGTAGATATTAAAGCAAAATGGAAGGGTTGCATCATATGAACTGTAGAAATAATCAATATCCAAAACAGCAAATGCCAGTCACCAGGTAGTTCTGTTACAGGTGGGGAAAGAGGGGTAGGGTTCGCATCTACCAGGAATATTCACACAAAGGCTTACTTTTGACATTCATAATTGGACAAAAATTTCCTACCTCCCTAGAAATAGGAAATTTCCTACCTACCTAATGTGGTATAATTTAACCTGTTGTATACGTATTTGCAATACACCTAACACGCCCGCACACACAATTAACTCTCTATTTAGCTTGAATCTTTTTTGAACTTAACAGTGTTTCTAATTCTCTCTTTCTCACAATTTGTTTTTTCTATCATCTTGTTTTTTATCATATAACACCAGGTTTTTGCTTCAACTTTGGAGCTGGATATGAACTTCTATGTCAATTGAGTGGGAGGGTTTATAATGCAATTGCCCCTGAATAGAACATGGATTACGACCCTACTGGCCTTTTTCAGTGCTAATTTAGGAAGATGGGATTTGTTACAAATCAGCCTCACGTACAAAAAATCAAATTCCCACATGTCATTGGGAAAATTTGTCACAAGTACCTGCAGTACTTTGCTAGCTCTATGATGTTAATTCTGTCACCTTGGAGTGTACATCGTGTGTGCATTAGGTATACTAAAATAAGTTTCAAAAACTATGTAGATATGTGCCACATTAGGGAAGGAGGAAATTTACTATGTCTAGTGAAGTTGGAAATTTTTGTCCTTCAAATTTTTAGGGGACACATTAGCAGAGAAAAACTAATTAAAGTTGGAACCAGCATACACATGTTAGGGAATTGTTCATGGTTAAAAATATATTTTCAAGTCATAGACCATTTAAATCATGCACCAGCTGTTTCTTGTAGCATCAAGTTGCTAAATATATCAATGTATCAGATAACTCAAACTGTCCCAATGACAAATTGGATTTTGTTCTGGAGGCTAGACGTCGTTCAAACATGATTTGTCTTCAACTCTATGCTAAAGAGGTTGAAGCCTTTCCTGGTGAGTCTGCTGCATCATCAATTTTTTCCCGTCATTTGAATGGTCAAAGAGGGTCATCAATTTCATATGAGACACAGGTGCTCTCCTTTACATATGTTTATTAGCATAGGCCATTATGAATGACCTTCACATTGTTACTAATGTTAAAAAACCACTTATTTTCAGGATCTTGTGAGATGTTTTTGCACATGGAGGGATCTAATGGTTAGTTGTAACTTGTAACATTTTCAGAAATTTTATTCCCGAGGGAACTTCATTGTATTTTGAAAAAACAAAAATCAAAAACCTTTATCCTGTACTGGATATTAGGGATAAAAATAATGTACCGCCTTTATTGCATATTATAATCTGAACCTAATTTTAGTGATAGGCAATCACACATTTGTAGTTATTCAATTGAGAAAATGAATTTTCCTTTCATCAATAATCAACCTGTGTGAAGAAATCACCTATAGACATGTATCTAGAACCTGTGGTATACCATTTAACTGTCCGTAGAAACTGTAACTGCAAGAACAAAGCACCTTCTGAATTTGTTGGCTTCTGTTGATCTTCACTGACAGTCTGATTGAGGAAAATAAAATCTTTCTCTGTCATTTTTCATGTTATAACATACAAGTATTGCCAAATAGAATATTTGTCACAGTTTGACATGCTTTTGCTCATGGAAGTACCATGCAGGTTGAAAGGATGCAAAACTCATGTCGAGGATCATAATTGCTAGTGTGGACCTCTCATAAGTAATTTTCCTTGGCCTATCGCTATCAGTGCCAAGTTCAATGATTTATATTTTAGGCCTGAACAAGATAGTAGTGTTTTACATGTCTCATATTGTATCAGCATTAATATAATGATCTAAACTACATGTTACTGGATTATTTTGAGATCAAGACAGGAAAGTACTAGTCAGCTCTGATTGCGAACTGGACTAATGACTAGCAGACTCCTTGGCTCTTTACCACCTTCCCTTTTGCCATTTTCCTTGCCTTAGTCTACCTTCTTTCTGAATTACATTTGTCTAATACTGATGATAGTAATAATGATTTGACTTATCAAATTATTGGTGTCAATGCTTCATCACACTTACCTTTATCTTTTACTCATCAAAGAACAGCAATGCGAATTTGATGTTTTTTTATTACTAATGGTTCCAATTCATTTTGTCCTCTTACACGTTCTTCTTTGTGTTAGATGTGCTAATTTCACATGAGTTTCTTTTGACGAAGCATGTCATTTTTTTGCCTTCCCATTTTTTCAGTTTATTATTTGTTTCTGCACCCATTGTATTCTTTGTCATAGTGAAGTCATGTTGCATAGTGAATTTTTCATTGTTTAATCTTGCTGTGTGTTCGGACTTCCTTTCAGGCTCGTGTTCATGATGAGAGCTTGAGATATGTATTATCAGATCAGGCTATTGTCTTTCTTGCAGTCAAAGTTCCCACAACTCCTGAAGAAATATTTGACACCATAGCAGAAGCTGATTTGAATGTGGAAAATGTGAATTTAAATTCTTCTCTCCCATCTCCATCCCCTGTTGTTTGCAGTCATTTGGATGATCTCTATTGCTTGATCAAGGACAAAAAAAGCAACGCCGATGAAGTTCTCCTTCAAATTCTTCAAAATTGCCTGGGTCCCAATGGGAGTTGTCCATTGTCTGTTTATAACTATGCATTACTGATTAACTGTGACCTAATAATGAAAAATAGATTAGTTTCCAAACAGAGTCCGGTTATAAATTCAAAGCAAGTTGCTCGGAAGGCTTCAAGAGAACTATTTGTTCAAAAGTTCTCCTGTAAATCTCCAGTGTATCATAACTGTAGGATCTATGCAAATGATGGGCGTTTGCTTTGTTATTGTGATCGGAGAAAGCTTGAATGGTCAGTCGACGTAGTTTTTCTTTTCGTCTTTTGTCCAGTTACAAAATGTGTTGCACATAATAGGATCATGTTATTGTCTTGTAGGTATCTCCGTCGAGATTTGGCAAAACTTGTTGATGATGATGCTCTTGCCATAACGCTTCTTTTTGAACCAAAAGGTCGTCCAGAGGATGAAGGGAATGATTTTTATATCCAAAGTAAGAAAAATATATGTGTTGGCTGTGGTGAAGGAAGTCATTACTTGCGCTATCGAATAATCCCCTCTTGTTATAGAATGCACTTCCCTGAGCATTTGAAAAGTCATCGTTCTCATGATATTGTCCTCCTTTGTGTGGACTGCCATGAACTTGCTCATGCTGCTGCTGAAAAGTACAAAAAACAGGTTGCTAAAGAATTTGGAATTCCACTTTTCGTTCGTAAAGTAGTTGATTCTAAAGAAATTCCAGTTATAAGTGAGTCATCTTCATCAGTAATGAATGTTGAGGAGACAGGGGTATCTCCATTACATTTGCGCACAGCTGCTATGGCTCTTTTACGCCATGGACAAAGAATGCCACTCAAGCGCCGCGAAGAACTGACACAGGTGAGTACACGATATCATTGGTTATTCGGGGGGTGTATTTGATGAATTGAGTGTCATTTTATTACGATCTTCAGTAGTTGGGTAGGCTACTCCTATGACTTCATTTTAAAAGAGTGTCAAATATGATTATGTTGGGTATGTTTGGGCATTCCAAGAACAAATAATCTCCATGGTGGTCTACTTTGCCTTTAAAAAGTAGATTATATAACAATGAATGGGGCCACAGAAAATTGCAAGGCTAGAGTTTAGCATCATTAAGATACAAGACTATTGGAATTTTTCAGCTTTTATTTGTATTGACATTCCTTATATGCTATGTGGATCATCTGAAATCAGTATTCTGTGTCTAAGTTGGAAGAACCAACATCCTGGTATCCTATTTGTCTATGCTCAAGTGGGCACATCCATAAGTGCTGACTGTGACCTTTTATGTTTTACGATGGTGTTCTTCATATCTAAGTAAAAATAAATAAATTGCATGCTAGTGAACTTTCAAGAGATAGAGGTTCTCTATTGACAAAGATGTTATTCTCTTATATTAGGAGAAATTTGCAGTTACTATTGATTTGAACTGAGTGATAATGTTAGAAGTACAAGTTTTTAGGATAAGTATATAGTACAAGTGGAAAGAAGAATAAAAGGATGAAAAAAAACTGTTGATTTGCCTTGACAAAGGTTGGGAGATGAAATGATTGTAATATCTTTGGAGATGTGCCTTTTTTGCTTCTGTTTCTATTGATAGAGTGGAATTTTTAAGGTTGTATTATTGTCTGGATAATTGCTGTGGATAGGGTTTTTCTGGCCTTTAGACTAAGATATTTGGGTGTTTAGAGCACCGTAAATATTCAGTGGGATTGGCAAACACTTCTGAACTGACACTTCCTTGTTTGGAGGATATATTATCCTACTCTGTGTTTTCTTTTGGGCATCACATGACTTATATACACCGCACTCCGCTGTTATTTGTTCAGATTTCATGTTGTCTCACTCCGATATCATCTATGATAGCTTGTTGTGTTGTGATTAACTCAGAGTTGAAACATCAAAATAACTGCACATGGACCCTTGAGAAGAATATCCAGTCTTTAAAATTTGACATTTTATCCCTTGCAAGAAATTTCTAGCACTTGGCCATCCATTTTCAGGATCTGCATTCTATTATTTGAAGGGAAATCATTTTTCTTCTGATACTGATTTTGGATCCTTCATGGAAAGTGTTTTCCACTCTTTTAAACTGGAAAACACTTTCCTCCACCTAAAACTTGTGTTTTTCGACTGGAAAGTGAATTTCGTTTACCAGTTTTCCACAATGTAGCCAAACATGAGAAAGTCAGGTCCAGGAAACACTTTTCAGCAATAAGAAGAATGTCAGGTCTGGTGCCCGTAGATAGTTGCTAAATATCTGATGGTGGACGAGAATTACTGCACTATTTTCTGCCCATGTATTCTTATATTAATGTTGCACCTTACTGTGAATCACAGATGGTTAGAATTTCTTATTACCGGATGACAGTGAAAATAACCCTGATCATGGTGGGACAAAGTTCATTGAACCCAAATCTCTGTAGCAAAGAAAACCTCCCAACCATTTACATTTGTGAAGCCTTGATGCAATTGGTGTATAAAAATTGAGTTTATAATATCAAAGTAGGCTTGCAATGTTTAATAGGAAATAATGTCTCTACCTTCTTGGAGCTAGGATAATGATGCTTTGAATCTGATTGCACATTCTCATTTTCTTTTATGATCATGAGAATATTTTTTGTCCTGTTGAACTTATCAGGTCAGGTCTTAAAAGTTACATATACATTCTCGTTTATGATGAAAAAAATGTATATCATCAGTATTAGTGCATGGTATCAACATGCAATCGTGGTACACTATGTTGTTTCTGGTTACTCATTGGTGTTTGTGGGGATTTTAACCTTCTCATGAGATTTAATTCTGCTGTTTATAGATTGTGATGCAATATTATGGAGGAAGGGAGATATCCGAGGAAGATTTGGAAAGAGCTCTGCTGGTTGGCATGAGTCCTCATGAAAGAAGGCGATTTGAGAAGAAGAGAAGGTTTTCATCAAAACATTCTACTGAGGTTATCCTTTTGGACAAAGAACAGATGGGTGCAGCTTATACCATGGCTGTATCTACCACCGGAAATTCACTGGAAAAGGCTGTTACTAAAGATGGTTTAGAAACTACTGAAATGGAATCAACAGGTACAAAAGAACTAGACTATTTCATGGTAAAAGATACTATTTCTGACAAGGAAATGAATTCAGATGAAAATGAAGCTTCTGATACAAAAGATGAATATGTTGGAAACGATGATGATAATTGTGAAGGAGGCCCCTCAAATGGAACAGCTAGAAATGATGAAAGTGCTCCACATAAAAATAATTCGAAATTATCTCTGTTAGGACATGGACCACATGGAAAACAAGTTGTGGATCATATATTAGAGGAATATGGCGAGGATGGCATTCGGCAATTTTGTCAGAGATGGAGACAAGTTTTTGTTGAAGCAGTTCATCCTCGTTTCTTACCTGCTGGCTGGGATGTAATGCACAGGTAAATAGCCTTGTTATGCACGTGTCTCTAGAAATATGCTATGCTCAAGAAGCATTTTGTTTAACGTAGTTCAATCTAATCTTTATAAGGTTTAGATGCCACAGGTCCATAGATGTCCAAATAAAGGCCCGTTATATCATGAATTTTCCTTGCCTCAACTTTACCATTATTGCTTAGCATCCCATCTCTCTCTCCATCAAGACTGCCATCAATGCCAGTAGCACCAGAACTAACTTAATGCCTACACAGCAGCTACACTTTGTCACTAGAAAGTTGTACTGACTACAGATTTCTAAGACAACCTAGACAATGCCAATTCCAGTTGCACCAGCACCAACGTAATATCTATACAGAAACCAAACTTTGCAACCAGAAAGTTGTACTGACTGCTGATTTCTAAGTCAACCTAGACAGTGTCAATGACTTGTGCTGGCAAGATAGCAAGTGATAATGTACAATCACCTCAACTTGTGCATGAAATGCCATGTTGTCTCTGTAGATATCTAGCATCTGCTGACCATGTCTATAAATAATTAGATTGCAGTTTCAGAGTTCTGAATTTTATGATGACCTACAAGCCTAGTTGCAGTTGCTAGCTGATTTTCTTAAACTAACCCCAATAAGAAAAATGGCTATTTCTATTGGGCATCTTTAGTTGCTGTACAAGTTGCATATTTGTTGGTACACTTGCATGTGTTTAGCAACTTCACAAGATGTATTAGATACTGAACTTTTGTTTATTTGTTCAAGGATTTGACTATGTACGCTGTTTTTGCCAGTGGCAGAAGAGACTTTGGTGAATTTAGCGTGTACAATCCTACCAATAAAGCACCTGCTGCTAACACTTGAACAGATTCCCCATCGACTGTAGAATACCAACAATGAAAGTAGAAGCTTCCTGTGGGTATCAAATTTTCTTCCCCAAATTCGTATTTTCATTTGTTGATCAGAATCAAATTTCTATTCTTTCATTTCTTGTTGCCATTGACATGGTATAAAACTAGATGCAATAAAAACCATCTTTAATTTCCTTTCTATGATTATTAGAATATCCGTGTTTAGCATGCTTTTATATTTTTTTTTCTGTTTTAGATATGCATGTTTAGGTTGTTCTTATTCATGATTTTGCATGTATGTGTGCTCAGGCTATGTTTTTTTTATAAACGCATGATTGTTGGTGTTCTGGTTATATATCATGTTTAAGTTGATGTTTTGAATATGTTACACCTTTGGATTGTGATTATGGATGATAAAAACAGGGTTTACACCCATATTAGTCCCATCCCCACCCGTGTAGAAAATGTTTTATCAAGTCCCTCTACCGAAAGAAAAGGGCATTGTTATTATACTGGTCGGCCCGTCAACTTAGGACCTGACATGAATCGGATTTAATGAGTTCATCCAGTTAATCTACAAGTGAGACTTGATTTGATTTTAAAAATATAATTAAAATAACGTTGTTTTAATTTTTTTAAAATTAAATAATATTATTTTGATTTTTTAATTAATTCACATGTAATCCAACTTGAGTTTTATAACTATGAAAATAGTTGGATTGAGTTCCTATATGTTATAAAACTATTGCATCTTTTTTTATATTATTAAATTTTATGAAAATAAGTTAATTTAAAAAATATAAAAAATATTATTTTTAAGAATAAAACTATAGTTTTTTTATAAAATTATCATTCATTTTTGTTTTTACAACCCCTCATGATTTGTATTTTTTTTCTTAAATTTTGTTTTTTTGCACAAATTTTGTTTATAAATTTAATCAATTTACATGTGTAAACTGTTTTGTTTACAATAAAAAAAAAAAATCTTCAAACTAAAAAAAAAATGCTCATAATTTTATTTTATTTTTTGCATTCAAAAACTAACTTTTAATAAGACGCACAATGAAAGCTAGGAAAATTGGCTACTAGGAATTCTAATTCAAATTATTTTCGAAACAATTTTTTTTATTTTTGAAAACAATTAATGATTTTATTTATAAACACATTGTTAAATCAAACATTCTACATGTCTGATTATTATTCAAAACCCGCTTTCTACTTCTTGATTAAATAAAAAAATAAATAAAAACAAAAGGCAAAAGCAAATATTTAAATTAAAAAATTACTAATTACTAATACAACTAAAAAGGCTAGACTTAATCCTTAGGGGTGTAGCTCAACTGATCAGGCCTTAGGTTTGCTCCATAGAGGTCACCAGTTCGAGTTCCACAAACCTCAAGGCCACTGGAGGCTTACATAGTCGTTAACTTCAGGGCCCGTGGGATTAATCGAGGTGCGTGCAAGCTGGTCCGGACACCCACGTTAATAATAATAAAAAAGCTAGACTTTCTTATGATGTTTCACTGTTCATATAGAAGCATCTTTCCTCTCTTCTTTTTTTCTTCAATTTCAACTTCAGATTTTTTTTCTCTTTTGATTTAGTTTTATTCGTAACCTAATTCCATGAGATAAAGTTTTTAATTGTAGTAAACAAAATAAAATTTAAAGTTAGAGAGCCATGATATAAAACACGGGGAAAAGGTATGTCTAATCTCAAAGTTTTTAGAATTTTTATTTTGGTTTGAAATCTCATTTTATTTATTTTTTAGTCCCTAAATTTAAGAGAAAAGAGGGAAACTCATCGGAAAACAATGAAGTTGTTAGTTAGTCATAATCTAACCACCAAAAAAAGGTCTGTCATTGAATTTCATTCGATAAAGGGGTTCGATGTTGTGGTTCTTCACTATAAACATGCGAGAAAAGTAGATCAAGGTCAGTTTTGATCATTTTTTTATGCGATTGATTTTTATCTTTTTAAGTGATTGTTGGGTGTTTTGGGGTTAGAAAGTGGTTCATGGAGGTTTTTATAGTGTTTTTAGGTGAAAGGGGATGAGAATAAATTTTTAGACCAAACTCTCCCTCGCTGATTTTCCAGCCACTATTGTGGTGGTTGGATTCTAGGCAGCAGTTCAATAGACGGCATGTCACTTATCACTGCAAATAACCTGTTGCTCGGTTTAAAAAAATAAAAGAAAAAACTAGCGACTAAACTTGTTTTTAGTATCAACGAGTTCCATTCGATAATGATGCTTGTTTTTATAAACATGCCTGAAAAAGAAGGTTGGATTATGTTTGGATGTCTTTTATTCTATTGATTTTTGTCTTTTTGAGTGATTTTAGGGTGTTTTGAGATTAGTAAGTGGTTAATGAAGGTTTATATGGCGTTTCTAAGGTATTTTTGGTGAAAATAGATTTTTATGCCAGCCTCTCTTAATTTTCCAACCACTATGGCCGGATTCTGGACAAACAACCCAATAGATGATATATCGCCCGCTTAAAAAAAAAGCATGGGTTTTTTTAAAGGCCCATGCCAGTGAGCTTGGCCTTTTTTTGTTTTTATTTTTTCTAATTTCATCATTCAACATTGAGTTTTTATTGAATTTTTTTCACTGATTTGGTTTTCAATTTTATCATTCAACATTTGATTGATTTTAAATTGCTCTTCATAGTGTGTTTCGGTTTGATTTTTATGAAATTATCGTAACCTCAAATAAACATCCCGATATTTGGTTGGTGTTTAATTTTATGAATATCTATTTAAAAAAAACATTATTAAACCCGGTGAAGTCCATGACCCAGATCACGTATTTGACAGGTTGACTAGGGTTGGTTGAGAATTGGACTTCATAATTTTTTTTTATTTTTTTTATAAAGTTACTGCGGTCTCAAACAAATGTTCCAACATTGAGTTGGTGCTCGATTTTTAGAGCCTCTAATTTTATTATCATATGATTAAGTAAAAAATATTTTTTTAAAAAAAACAAAATTATTAAACTTAATGAAGTCTATAACCCGGTTTACAAACTTGACATATTAAATTATAAAATCCTAATCAATCTAATATAACGTTGTCTCAATATTTTTTTTTTTTTTTTAAATATCAACTTCAATTCAGATTGCCCGAGGACCTTGAGAGATAAGCAATCTCTGGAATATTTGCAAATTAGTAGGAGGAAGATTTAAGGATTAATTTATCTTTTTTATACATGAAAATTTTTAAAAGGTACGGGATTAAACTTTGTAGTGTATGAATAATGCCTCCGCTAAAGGCTAAAGTAACCCGTTATTTGCACTATATATTTTCATTAATTCATAAAGAAAGCCCTTTTATTATCAATTTGGTCAAATGAACACATGTATTTTCAAATTCAATCAATTAAGTACAATTTTCCAACATTGAAAAATCTTCAATCCTATTGAGTAATGTCTTTCTTTCTTTCCTCGAGTCATAATCATAAACTTGTAAATCTTCCTTTCATTCATGCTTATATCATTGAGTTTTCTCTTTTTTGATTTTCCCGAACTTCCAATTATTTGAGATAGAAAATACAAGTGATAAATTGACGTTAGTGATGCCAAAAAAAGGTTTTTTTTTTGACGAAATAGTTAACTCTGTTTGTTTTTGCGTTTCAAAAGAGTTTTTGAAAAAATTTAAAATTTTTTTATTTTTTCTTTACTTGAAATTAATATTTTTAGATCATTTTGATGCGCTGATATCAAAAATGATTTTTTTAAAAAATTATTATTTTGATATATTTCCGAGTAAAAAACACTATGAAAAACAACCACAACCACACTCCCAAATACATTTAAACCATGCTAGTTCTATCCTTTTGTTGAGTGCCCATAAATCTGACTAAGACTTAATTGCATAGTTTTGAAACCCGACCCGGTTATCGACCCGGTCCAGTGATTGGGTCACGGGTGACATGGGTTGACCCGGGTCAACAAAAAAAAAACACTTATATAAAACACCTAACTAGTTACAATGCAACACTTACAAAAACTAAATTTAAATTTTAAACCAACAACATAAATTTATTTCAATATCCAAAACACAAACCAAATATAAATTCTAAAATATTTAAAACAAAACATCCAACAACATAAATTCTAAAATATTTAAAACAAGAGAACTGATACATTACCCGAAGAAGCAATGCCCAATCAAGAACTGCGAATAGATAACAACTTTATGATTTTCTAAAAAAATGATTATCAAGTTTTTTTTTAATTTTAGAAACACCCATGTATGTTGGGATGCAAATTTAATAATTTCTTTTAAATAATAACTTTAATATTAAAATAAAAATTAAAAAAAAGGACAAATCTCTTTAATTACCAAAACCAATCTTTGAGTTAAAAATGGTTGTGAGGAGACGATAAAATATCTAACTACTAGCCATTGGGAGAAGGAGAGAGAAGCCGCTTGTATCAAAAGAAATGGATGATTGGAGGAGGTTTGCACGTGTAGAGGCAAGAATAAAAGGAGAAATAACAAATACATGGAGGGAAGTTGGTCTTTTCTGCATCACTGCATCGTTCATCTTCGTCGTTTCACCTCTTGCATATAAAAAAAGAATAGGTCGGGTCTCAGCCGAGTCCCAAGTCGACCCACCAGGTCGACCAGGTTTTGCCAGGCCAACTCCCAGGCGGGTTTTTGCTTAGACTCAGACCGGTCCCATGCCTGGGTCGACCGGGTCACGGGTCAACCCGCCAGATCGGTCCGAGTTTCAAAACTATGCTTAATTGATCCACGAAATCAAAGATGGTTTACGAAATGAAAAATCCAGCAATTTGCACCACTATAATTAGTTTTAAGTCTTTTCCAGGGAGGTTTCTAGATTTAGAGAAAATTATAATTTGTTTTGACAAATGAAAGTAATTCATTGTAAGAGAAAACAAGAAAAGTGGTCGTTAGGCCCTGTTCGGTAATGAAGTATTACTTCATATTTCTAAGAAACAACATGATAGAAAGAATTTCTCATCTTTATTTATTTTTAAATGTTTTGGGAGAAAACTTTTCAATATAATTAAATTGAATTAAATGCGAGAATATTATGATGAATATATTAATTAAGATGATAGAATTTAGGAAACCTAATATATAATCAATGGCTAAAAAACACCACACATATAAATTAATAACATGATGAAAAGTTAAAATCCACACTTATATACCAAATACATAATTAACCATAATTAAAACTAAAACATTCTCAATACAATTTTAATCGAAACATTCAAAACAAGTAAATTAAACACATAATTACAAGTTAAAATAATTAACCATAAAACTAAAGTATTCTCAATACAAACTTAATTTAAACATTTCAAACAAGTGACTTAAACACTAATAATTACTAAGCTCATTTTAAGTTGTTGAGCCTAGACTTCTTCCTAATAAAAGAAATTTTCACAAACATTTCTTTCTCCATTTCGGATCTTTAAACTTTTCAAGAACTTTGATATAAAAAACATCAAACACATCATCAAGATTTTGCAATACATCCATGCACTCATCAATTGAATAAGGATCAGACTTGTAGCTTGATTTGGTGTTTCTTTATACTTTTTTGCTTTCGCCAAATCTTTTTCGACTCTAGTACTCAAAGAAGATGCCGCCATTTGCAAGCAAGAATTAAACTTTCCAAACTTTCCTTCTTGACATGTTTGTAGCTACGGAGATTGTCATCTTTTGTACATTTTCCTTTATAACTCCCAGCACAAGACTTCTCTCCTTGAGTGACATGAACCACCAGACTAGGAAATTCTTCCATATTTTAACACTCTTCAATTGAGCTAAGGAGTAACCAAGTAGATGAATGACAAAGAAGTCCAGTCGCCATAGACCTATTAAATACTTGACCAAGCATCTCATAATTACAACATTCTTTTGATTTATATTTGATAAAGTTCTTATATTTCTGCAATTTAAATATATATATATATATATATATATATATATAAAGGTTTTTTAAAAGAAAATAAAATAAAATTTTCAGTATCATCTTAAATATTTGCCAAACTTCTTCTAAGGAAAATACTTGATTTGAACTTGAACAATATGTAACTCCAATATGACTTAGCAACTCCAAGAATTAATAATGTTTCAATCTTAAGCGGTTGTACTTTCCTTGCAACCTATTTGCTCCATATTTTTAGCTAACGGATTGGCATGAGATAAATGATGAATTATTTTTAGCTAATGGGCAAGAATATATATGTTGCCTCATATTAAAACATCATTAATTTTCTGAGTTGCTAAGTCACACTAGAGTTACAAATTGTTCAAGCTCAAATCAAGTATTTATCACAAGAGAAGCTTGATAAATGTTTAAGACGGTAATGA
>Ga0307514_10002498_pt1 | contig 19015 bp, 20 predicted proteins | sample 16_EM_MG_FD_203088 | JGI IMG/M metagenome (GOLD analysis project Ga0307514, IMG submission 203088) | Populus trichocarpa ectomycorrhiza microbial communities from riparian zone in the Pacific Northwest, United States - 16_EM | ecosystem: Host-associated > Plants > Roots > Unclassified | place... | reverse complement strand
TCTTGCATGATCTGCTCACCTCCGAGTCCTGGACTGCGTCCTCCCCCTTGATTCGAGATTGGGTTCCAGCCCACTAGGTTGATCACTTGGGGGTTCACTCCCCTTTCCACGCACAAATACCCGAAGAGGTGTTTCTGCTACTGGCTACCCATGCAACAGTGTCTACGATACAGATTCACTTTCAGCTTGATCTTACTAGTAGCGACTAGGTTGGGTCACCGGTTTGGGGGATGCGTTCACAAATTCGGCCATAGATTCCACCGTAATCCATACAGGTGGTCCATACAACAAGGGACGATGGTCAACAGATTGATAAGGGATGGACCTGAGGGCGGCTTCGATGGTGGACCATCGATAAAACGTGTGGAGAACTACTACCGAGCCTCCATCAATAAGATCTTGAGCACTACCGATCCAGCACTGTCCAGTGCCTCAAGCTTCACATTGGTTTCTTTATTGACGTTGTCCGAAAGCTGGACACGGATGATCAGCTATGTTGGAAGTTGCACAGTACAGTTCCCGACTTACGGAGAATTTCCCCGTCGCGCAAACCTTGTCTTTCTTGAAGACACCTGCCCGCAGGATCAACTCTAAGAAGACCGGTTGTCCGTGATCCCGTTTATTGGTGTCAAATGGCCAACTTTCGAGATTGTTCCTGTGCGACATTTAGCGGTGGCGGTGTGAGTATGAACGAATGAAGCGCAAACCATGTATATTCGTTCGAACCATCCACACACTTCGTCGGTGGAGTAGTGTAGTCCTTGTTCCCGTACTTAAACTTGACAGAAAACTGCTGTTGCTTCGATCTATCGAGAAAAAATTTGATGCTCTTGACCTGAACCTTCAATTTCCCCGGTAGCCCCGTCGCCCTTTGTCCCTCAGTGGGAGCGGGCGTGAATTTGGGGAGGAGAGAGAATTGTGAGAAGGCAACGCAGACTTGGGCCGCTGACGGACGTTTCTCAGGGTCCCCGCTCCAGCATTTCTGAAGGAACTCCCAGACCGTCTCATTGATCCCGGAGGGTTTTTGAGGCAATTCTCCATCCTCTATCTTTTCTAACGCCTCAATGTCATTGTATTCAGAGTACGGCGCATTCCCCGTCAAAACCTGGGAGTTCAACGTTAGATTGTACCCTTGGGCTAGATGAGCAGACAGTGGAAACTCGCCCCGTAGACGACCATGCCTATTCCGTACACGTCGCTCTCTTTCGTGACAAGGATTTTATCATTTTTACTTGTGTCGTCCTTTCCCCGGTGCCACTGTGTTTCACACGGGCAATACCGGAATTCGGCTAATGCTTCATCTATCCCGGATTGCATATGGTTCGCAATTGAAGTTCCAGGTTCGGCTACAATCGTGCTGCGACCTCCAGTAGCTAACCGAGCTGTACCGTTGTCATCCACGAGTATGTGGCTCTATCAATAGCATTAGTTTTCGTCAACAAAGAATGGAGCTTTGCATACCGGTCTCAATGACCCATGAACCAGACGATTTTTGTGGAGGAATCGCAATCCACTGGCTGCATCCGATAACTGTTCGCGAGCGCAAGTCAGCGTCAAGAGCACGTAGCTTGCCTAAGTGTACTGGCCAGATCGAACTGGTTGGTATCCGAATTATTCTTCAGATAGTCCATGATGTTTCCCTTACCGTACCAGGGGAATACCAGGCAAAAGTCGGAGACTGTCGTCGATACCCCGAGGAAAGGAACGATGTTATCGTGTTTGAGCTGCTTCATCAACACCACTTCTTTGCAAAACCGCTACAACATCTGTTAGAACGGCAAGCAGCCCCTCGGATATCTCACGACACACTTACACTTTTGGCCCTTTGTATGGATGGATCTTCTTGGGACACCCTGAGAACCTTGACGGCTACCATCTTATCATCGTACCTGCCCGTCCAAATTTCGGTCGCCTTGGAGACGCGTTGTGCACGGTCTCCCTCCTTCTTAACGCCCTCAAGTTCATAAGATGCTGGGACCGTTCGATGTTTTCCACACAACTTGCGAAGTTCGATGATACTTTGCCCCATCGAGGTAGGGGTTCCGCGCGCGAGCTCCTGGAATAGAAGTACGGAAATAATCAGAGCCGGAGGGCCAGATCGCGGGTGGTGTTACCTCAGCGATCTTATCGATGCGCCTTTGAGCGTCTTCAAAGCTGGACGACTCAATCATTATAAGAGCGTAGGTGGGGGAGACCAGGTGTGGTGTACAGAGGAGATGCTGGATCCTATAAGAGGAGGTCGTGGATGAGGCATGGTTCAATACAGCCCTGGACAACGTGCCGTGACACGCGTCTCGCCGTCGTGAAATGGAGTCACCCATCATTTCCAAGGATCGGAAAGTTAATTGGGGTGGGCCAATCACGAAACAACAAGTGGTGAGTGATATCAGACGTAATGTCTGATAACTCAGGGTGGCAAGTTTGGAATCTCGCAGTTTGGCCAACCCGAAGGATCATCGACCAAGGGTCAGATGCCACTGCATGTTGGATAGAACTAGGGTGACGTAGTAGATGGCCCAGGTCTTGCACTCCGAAGAGCTAGCCAAACTCACGGATACGGTGGAAAGTGTGTAGATGGACACCCCTGAGCGGCGTGTCTTGAGGTCTTGTGCTAGGTGCAAATCAGTGCCAAATCAGAGCAAGATTGAGCGGTGAGTGAGACGTTCGATGAATCTCATTGATTGGTCACTATCCTATGAACAGGAAATGAGGCAGAAGCAACGGGATGGATATGGGCGGAGCGAAGGCGATTATCGGGGTTTCTTCTGAGTTTTAAAGTTTTCGGCACCGGCCGGCACGGGGACAGGAGAGGGACCGGGGCTTCAGAATGGTCGCCTCGACAACATAGCGGGTGCGGGAATCGGGAGGCTGACTGGGCCACAGACGCACTGACCCGGTAGCCAAGGATGAACTCAACCCTTTCTCCAGTTTCGACACCAGCCGAACCCTGATGAAACGACGCGAGCCGATATCACATAGCCCTATGAATGTGTTCATTTCCAGTGTTACCTGCTGTATGATGAACATGCACATACATCAGTTGCACGTTGACCTTTGCCCCGCCGAGGCCCTTGGCAAGCTGTCCGTCTATCTCAGCGGAGAGTTCCATCGTGGTCGTTCCCAGCTGTGCATTGGCATGAGCAGACCGTTAGGATGCCACTGTCAAGCACGACTTACCGAAAGTTTTCCGGTACCCAAATGTTTTCGGCGTCTGAAAAAACCACGATGGAACAGTTTGACGGCGATCACTTGACCGTGGCATTGTCTGTCCAGGGTAATTGTCCAACTCTCATGCACATTCCTGCGGGTGTTTATGAAACAGGGACGTCGCTGAAACCAAAGGAGTCCCATACCAAATATATTTACCCTCTTCGGCAGCGGCTGTGGCACGCGATGTTGTGTGGACGCGGGATCCATACTGGAGGGTAATATAAGGATCGATGTTTCGTTTTTCCGTCAGTTTGATAACAACATCCTTCATCTTCACTTTGAATCGCGCGGGGGCTACCATTTCGATATCCCCGGACCGGTAGACCTCGCGGACCACTGTCAGAACATGGGTTGAGTCAGGGCGATAGCGCGGTGCCCAATCCCAACACTGTTCCAGGAGCATCCAGATGGGATCGGTAATCTCTGATGATTCCGCATTCCCGGGCCTTCGCGGTCGTTTTCCGTTTTGTATCTCCGTCAACACCGCGAGGTTAGTGTGTTCGCTAAAGGGGATCTTGCGTGCCAGAACCTGTACGGAGATGAGGTTCCAGAGTGAGACGAGGGGGTCGCGTGGACTTACTTCGTAAATGACCATCCCCATCCCATAAATATCACTGGGCTTCGTCGCAACGACCTTCGGCATATCATACTCGTCGGGCCGTTGAAGCTCCGGTGCAGCCCACCTCCACCTGAACTCGTCGAGCGACATCGTACCAGACACAACGTTATCTTTGCAAGCCGCAAAGCCAATCGGTGCAATGGCGATGTGGCCAGTATTTGCTATATAAGCTTGACCGTTGTCTCCTATAAGGATGTGTTCCTTAGAGCCATGCTTGAATAAGTAAAATCGTCGTGAATGGAGACCGGACGAACTGCTCGGAGGTCACCATGCACCAAACCACTCGCGTGCAGATAATTTAGTCCGTTGGCCGTGTCTTTGAGCTGGGGGGAACATCGCTATGAATGGGGAAGAATAGCACGTCGTTTGAAAACGGTACACACCAGCCCTAGAGGATTGACCTGGGGATTATTGCGGGTGTACTCCACAATGTTACCGTTGTTCATCCATGGAGAGATCAAACAGAACTCTGCGACATCTCTTAACACGCCTATAAATGGGAGGATGTTTTCGTGCGCCAGTCGTTTCCAGAGGACCGCTGCTTTGCAGAATCTCTGTGGATTGCGTGAGTGATGGACGGTTAGGGGACCGAAACAACAGTGCTAGTTTCTAGCCAACCTGGCGTACCGTTTTTATCTTGTCGTAATCTTTACTCCCCTCGGGTACCTTAAAGATCTTTATGGCAACGGGTTTCGTCCTATGGATTCCCCTCCAGGTTTCCGTGGAAATACTAGTCTTATACGGCATAGGTTCGTTTCTCACAACGCCCATGAGGACGTAAGACGTTGGTAGGACCCCATAAACACCACAGACCCTGCGAAGACTGGCCAAGGTTTTGCTCTTCAACTCGACATCCAGTTCATTGTTAGAATCTAGTACCTGGAAGGCAGGGGAATGGGATCAAAACTTATAGATAACACGATGGAGAGGAGTTGATGTACGCCAGAGACAACATCGGCGAATTCTTGAGCGTCCTGTTGTGTTGAAACATCTCCCACTCGAGAGAGTAAACCGTTCAAGTTCTGTTCCGCCGTCGGAGACCCGGGCATGAGGGGCAAGTATTTGGGAGGGTAAGTGGACGTGCTAACAGAAGATCACAAAGGTCTGGACATGCGTGAGTGCCGCCTGCCGGGCCCAAAAGGCCGGTTCAAATGAACTGAGCGAAGCGCCTACTCGAGGCAAAGCAACATACAAACACATCCTCCCATCCGACCTGCTATCAGAAAAGTCAGCACAAAGCTCGCGAAGGTCGCGTGGATGACTCTTAAAATTGTAGATGGGCGTCACCACTTGGTATTGGCACGCGGAGTACGCATGACAACTGCAGCCAGGCCTAGAAAGCATTTTCGTACCCCACCATGAGGGAGACTGTAAGATTCCAGCCTCACTTTTGAGGGCTGGTGAGTCCTTGGCTCACGCTGACCCTGATTGAAGTGAATATCGACCGATGGGATACAATGTGATGGTCAGTGCAGCACTGGGGTATCTGACGTGGAGGGGCCAGTCGCCCAGAGAATGACCAGATAAAAGAATCGCCCACGCAAGGTACGTCCAGAGAAACCTGGAGAAACAGATTAGGACAGAACAAAATGGCAGACGGAAGGGTGTCGCAAGAAATATGTCCGTCTACAAGAATAAACAACGGGGCGCGGGTACACATAAAGCATAAGCCGTAACCTATTGTGAAAAGACAGAAATACAAGCAAAGGACACAGAAGAAACGCAACAGAGCAGAAGACAAAGCGAGGTAAAAAAAATCCAGAGATAACTACACACGTTCAACGGTGCATTAGGCGCTCCTGGCTCTAAACTCTTTTCTTTCACGAGTTTCTTCCAACTCGATCCCTTTGATCGCGCACGCAATCCGGAGGCTCCCGAGTCTAAGATCCCTCCTTCCACCATCACGAATCCAGACTACAACGCGTTTCAATCCCGTCTGCACCTTAATCGCGCGAGCGATACAAGAGAGATCCGTGCTCTCGTCAACCCCAAAACCGACGCTCTGGAGAGTTTCCGATCGAACCGCCGACATCAGAAAATTGAGCGGGGTCGACGGGTCTTCCACGAACAACTCCTTCAAACCTTGTGCGCGAACCAAGGCATGGTTCCCGTCGGTCTCGTTATCCCCATCAACGGGGACACTAGTAGACCCTAAGCGATGTCGAATAATCTGACCAACCGTCGGGGACAGACAGCTGGGAAGGTACACGGACTCGAAAGGAAATGCGGAAAGGTTGAAGATATCTTCGAGGAGCTTCCCTGAAGGTTCCTTCAAGAACTCGAGGCGACGGAGAGTTTGATGAGACCCTGCAAGGAGCCACTTGACGAAATCAACGCTAGACTCGACGTTTGTGGCACAGTTTAGGCTAAGTGACTCCAACGCGCACGGTACGCTGTCAAGTGGGATTATGGGCAGGGGAGGACCAGTATCGTTGTTGATAATTGGGAGTTTGCCGGCGATTTTGAGGGAGGTGATGTGCGACCAGATGCCAAGTAGTTGGATAAGGACGTGCGGATTGTCTGACCAATCGTTGAGCCGTAACTCGGAGATCCTGGAGGCGTTAGGCGCAGTCCGTAATTCCTCCAAGACCTCATCTGGCATTGGCGGCGCCAGCCTCCCCATCCACGACTGGTTGACTGCCCCGACGTCCTCGCCTGGTGGTTGCGTTCCAAATACCGAGATTCCGACCATTCGGAGGTTTGGACATAGGGAAATGACGTGAGAGATTTCCACGAAAGTGAGACCGTCTTGCTGGTTGAAGTCGATGATCACGTTCAGTTCAATGACTGACCCCCGCAAGATGTTTGAGCCGGCAGTGGGAAGGAGACTCGGCATGCCCGCGATGAATGGTATTTGTGGTGACTTCGTCGTGTGTAACCCACGCATAATCACCGAGCTGTCGTTCCTATGAGGCGCTTGAGGTCGGAACGCGGCAACAAGGGCGGTGTACCCACGGCGCGTGGAGATGGAGACTGAACGGAAGAGCATTTTCTGTGCGTGGGCTGACCAGGCATTGGACACGAGCGAGCAGGATTGAAGAAGTTTGGGATCAGGGGAAGGTGCATTGGCGAGATCTAGGATCCGCAGAACAATTTCTGGGGGTAATCGTGGGGGGGTCATGATGTAGTTCGGGACGCCTATCGGACGCACCATGTGGGTAAGCGCGGATTCCCAATCTTGAAAAAGGAAACCTACCAGAGGTGATCCGAGAAAAATCATGGGAGAGGGGTAAACATCGAGAGCAACTGTGCGTCCATATATATACAGGGGGAGGGGCGACGGGGGTCGATTTGATGCGTCGATATCAAAGGAGTGTCGGGTAGCTCTTCAAGCTTTAGGGTGGGGAACTTGTTCTCGGTGAGGACGGCAGTGACACGAGCCTTCACGAGGATGGCTTACCATACAACAGAAACCAGCATTGTGATCGGACGTTCATTCCATCCAAGATTTCAATGGTTCAAAGACCGTCAGGGGGTTAGACCGCCCAGGACCCGAGCGGGACAGGGGTTGGAATCCGTATGAGCCCGCACGTTAAGTTCAGCCAAAACGTTGCAGCGTGTCTCGTCGCAGAGGACATTACCCGAATGGCATGTTCCATTAATGGCGCTCGGCCTTTCCCGAGTACGGGCCGAGAACCCACTTTCGGCAAGTCATGTGATACTATTCCTCCCGCGCAGTCAGACGCTTGGTTGACGTCATATGTGGGAAACCTCGCCGCGTGCGGTAGCTTCTGCGGGAGCCATCTCCTTTGTTTCTTCCTTCCACGACAAGCACGATAAAGCAACGATGACGATCAGTGGCCACGTCAAGCGAGGACACCCAAGTGAGGAAATCTCCAGTTAAGACCGCAAAGTAAAACTAACAGATCTCGTAGTCACCCTTGGCCTTCTCATATTCTTTAGCATCATCGAGGCGAGCACGATGTACCCTTTTGTACGACTGGAGCTCTCGCTGACGGCTTCGTATAGCTGGCGATATCAGCATGGCTCGTTTCTATGTTTAATAAGCACCACAACCAACTGTCTGGTGCAGTCAACGACAGGACCCGTTACCTTCTGTTCACCTCCATATGGACTGTAACTGGCTCCGTCATCCTTATGGTCTTGTTCCTATTCGTCCCTAATGCTGGTATCTTGACGAGTGTAGCGGTCCACCTCGCTTAGTGCGTGCCTACCATTGGCACGCGGATCCATTGTGTTCCTCACGATTTCCGCAGCCTCACATTGACTTGGATTTTCTGGACGGCCGGCGCGGCAGCTATCACAGCTGCTCTGGGAGGTGGCCTCAACTGCGAGTAAGTACATCTTTCAGCGTCCGAAATTCCCATTCTTTGACAGCAACATTCCTAGTCTTGATTACACGTATTGTGGACAACTCAATGCGCTTGAGGGGTTTGCATGGGTCGCTTGGTAAGCGCTCATTGGCTCGGTTCGGCGGTGCTCGGCACTCATCTTCATGGATAGGATTTTGACCACGTTCGCCGTCGTGGTTGTAATTTTCAGATCGCTCCACTCTCACAGGAATGGCGATGGCTGGCAAGGACAGTTGGTGTAAAACCTTTGTCCGTCACGACGTTTATCTATTCCGACTGCTTGTGTTTGCTTTTGTATTGGTAGAGGCGGCGATCAGCCGTACTGTTGAAATCGGTTAACAACACAGCTACATACAATACATATGCTGTCCGCCGCGTGTTCTCCCCGTGGTGGTCTCCGCGTGTAGACCGATCATAAATGAGCGTGTCCCATCTGCGCGAAGTTCAAAACCTCAACGACCCGCTCCTGCTGGCTGAATGTGTCCTCCAAACGCGTCTGGTCTGCTTCGGACCATCGGCGGGAGGTTCCGGGGCGCGACCCGGGGCTGTGTACCTGTAATAGGCTGGTCGAGTCATACCGGAGAGGCGTCGGCTGTGCAAGATCATTGCCAAATTTGGAAGTCCCGCCCAAGCAAAAAGAGGCGAAAATTTTCGCTGTCCCTCTTCTTCTCCATCCACCATCTCCTGCTCTCAACTCTCCTCCCCCTCGCCTATCATCTTCCAGAGTCAAAGTGAGTTAACGAGACAATCATCCACAAGACAAATCGATCTTCCTTTCTACTGCGCGGTTTCCATTGTCATCGAGCCATTTCATTTTCTGTTGATTGCTTATCATGCACAACGTCGAGCTCTCTCCCGTTGACTCGTTATCGAGTCTATCTATCTTCCGAGAGCCTCCTATTGGCTCAGAGCACTTCGCGGACACTCCTTGTAGTGCCTCGAGTCTCGACCGCGCCGTGTCCACAGTAGATGCTCAGCACGCTGCCCTTCAAGCACTCCTATCCCCCGTCCTGGACGCTGAACTGACAATCCCCCCGTTCAGAAATTGCGGCAACCCCCAGCCGTATTCCCTCCACGCACCGGCCAACCATCCACCATCACTGCACCCACACAATGTGCGCTTAAGTGACTCCTTTTCGTCGCGCCTCTCGAGTTTGTTGGATCAACATGACTTCGACACCTTGATTCCCACCCACCATGTCCCTGTAACCCCCCTCACCTCCTTATCAGGCTCCGCCACCAACACAAACTCTAGTTATGGACCACCCTTGCATCCTATTCAACAAATACCATCCTCATCGAGCCAGTATTTATCAACACACCAACCAATCGATTTGAACGACCTCTCCATCTCCCAACAAATAGAATTTGACACTATTTGCTCTGATTATTTGACTATGTTATCTTCTCCAACCTGCATGGACCCTCCCAGCAAGGGTGAGGCCACCAGCCCGGCCGTCAGTGCTGCTTCTCCTCCTCCCGAGGACGAGGCTGCAGCCAAGGCCATCCTTGAAGTCCTTGAAGGTACGTTTGGCTATGTTCTTTCAAAGTCCTTCCTAGACTGAATTATCTCCAGCCTCTCCCAGTTACAAGGTGGAACATGAATTGAGCGCATATCTAACCTCCCCGCTCATCGATTCCCCTTGGGAGGAAGAGTTTTTGACGACTCCTGCCCTCCTGCCCGGAGGGGATATGGGAATTGATATCATGACGAGCCCTGCTCTTCTTGACAACGACGAAGTTTACACAAACGCTCCCCTGTTCGACGACGAACCCCTCTTCGAACCTCTCACCTTTGAGAAACTCAACTCCGAGCGTCGCGGGCACGTCTTTGATCCGTTCTCTTTCAGGCCTTCCACAGAGGCTCCGGACTCTCCTTCGTCTATCTCTCCAGTTTCCTCCGCTGGCGGTCGCGGCAAGAAGTCCACCGGAAAGCAATCAACCAAGGCTCCTAGACGCAAAAGCGCGCCCACCGGGACACGCAAGAACGTCACCCCTGAATCGTTAATCCCGGTAGATGCTCCGATCCAGACTCGGAAGTATGCTTCCGAGTCCACCACATCCCGTAAAGAACTCCCTGCAGTCTTCGCGAGAAAGCGGAAGCGTGCTTCAGCAGACTTGGATGACGAAGAAGACATCCTCGCCGCTCCTCCAAGTGTCTCCGAGCTGTCTGCTATCGAAGCCAAGCGACGACAGAATACCCTTGCGGCGCGGCGCAGCAGGAAGCGCAAGCTCGAGCACCAACGCGAGTTGGAGACTGTTATCGAAAACGAGCGGGCAGAAAAAGACGCCTGGAAGCAGAGGGCGTTGGCGTTCGAGGCGATATTGAACAGCAATGGGGTTTCCATCCCTCCGGAGTTTGCGATCCAACGCATGTAAGACGTGGAATGCTTAGGGTCCCTCCTTTTGGACCTCCGTGTTGTTTATTTTCTCGTCTCGGACTCTCGAACGATGTTATGAATTCCGTTCACTCCATTTTCATCCTGTCCTTTTTGTGCCCCTATGCCTCGCCTCAACATCACTAATTCTTCCCCGCCTGTACTCTGTCTCTTATATTTGGTGTCGAATACGCCCCCCCCCCCCTTGTATACCTTTCTGCCTACTTCATCCTCCCTTCCTATCCATTTTCCTCTCTGATCGGTCTCTCCTGAAAAATGACCACGGATTCTCGTTGTAACGTCGGGTGCGCGACTCTCAGTGAGATTATCGTCTTCCAAATGCTGGTTCAACTGATGGACATTGCATGGAGACCATGTTAAGTCGAATGACGCGCGGAGGGAAAGTTGTTGTACGATCTGCACCCATGAAAATTCGGGAGTATCTACGATCATTCTGGACTCACCCCCTCGATGGGGGCAATTTAGGTGTCGGGCTCTCCTGGCTGGTGATCGTCATCCCGAAGCCCTGAGAGTGCTCGACGATCTCATTTCCAAACATCCTCAGCTCTTGGTGCCCCCGTGCCGGCACCTGTGCATGTCTTGCTCCGAACACCGTCTCTGTATCCCCTCCCATCCCCCCGTCATCCATTTGCATGGTGTCATCAAACGAATCGTCATCATCGAATCCTCCACCTCCGAAAGCCACAAATGGGTGGACGGCGACGCCCTCTCCACTGGCTTCATCCCCGCTGAAGGAGTCGTCATTTGAGTCGAAGGAGTTGTCGAAGTTCCCTTGGCGCTGAGAAGCGGCCAGAAACGCGGCTGACGGGTTCACCGTGTTGTTAGGCTGGTCGTCTTCGTCGTCATCGAACGAATCACCCTCGTCCTCCACAGAACCCCGACCTATCACCGTTTCGTTATCCATCCCAACGCGAATGGAACCGTAGAGCCGTTGTCGTTGCTCCAGTTCGCGTTGATGACGCTCGGAGGATGGAGTCCTCAATGCTCGTGTAAAAACTGGTGTGGGGCGGGAAGAGGCAGGTGGCTCTAATGTTCGTTGGACGGATGTTTTGGTAAACGTCGGCGGAGGGTTAGTGAAGGTCTGCCCTCTGGATGTCGTAGCGGCGGACGGGGGCGCCAGATCACGCGGTTTGGCGTCTAAATCCAGTCCCACCCTCCTCATTATGCTATCCAGGTCGAGTTCAGACCTCGCAGTTGAGTCCAGATCGGAAGGCTCTGCATATCTACTGAGCGAGGGCGGGTCCGGGATAGTGCTCGCTGTCGAATCTGAATCTTTTCCGAGACGGTGTTGGGAGGACACATCCCAATCGGGTCTTGCATGTGATGAATTCTGACTGTGAGATACATCTAGGAGAGGGTGATGTGAGTGACAGACAAGGTCGATAGGAAGTACCGAACCAGGTCTACTAAAGAGCTGCTGACGGTGGCCAGCGTCCCAGAGCAGATCTTTCCCAATCCTAGCCACGGCCTCCTTCCGTGGAGTCTGCTGCAGTTCTGGGCCTCTGCTTGGTCGCTCGAACTTCTTGATTGAGGGAAGACCGTAACCATGACGCTTTTCGGTATTGGGGTCCCCTCCATACAAAAGGAGTCCAGAGGAAGACGATGAAGACTCCGACAGATATCGCTTAGGCGAACTGAGCTTGTGTACGGAGAGGTCCACGACGCTACTCCAATCGTTGGGTTTCGTGTTCGAAGGGAGGTATGGGTTCATCCTTGCCAAAATTTTCGCTGCGTCCCTCCTGAGGGGAGTGGATAGTCCAGGTATACCAACATCAAAGGGTATAGGGGAAGGAGGTGCCTTCCTCACAGCGCTAATGTCGGCGTTTTTCGTGAGGATGTTACGAAGCATTGGTGATTCGGGAGGTTTGGCCCTCCCTTTTCCTTTAGAATGGGCAGATCTATGGATAGAAGCGGTGGGCGTTGCATCGACGATGGATGTTGAACTAGTTTGGCTTTGCGGGGTCGGATTAGAAACCATACCAAGCATGTCTAACTCCTCATTCAGCCGGTGCAGGGAGGACTCGATCGAGCTTGTCCACGATGGGCCATCATCTGCAAGGCCGGCTGCTCGACGTTTTCCGATGGCCGCCGGCGTAGATGAAATGATATCTCCCCCCGGAAGAAAAGAAGATTCGGAGGGGACCCTATTGGGATCAAAGAGCCCTTGGCGGGAGTGAGAGCGGGAGTGGGAACGAGATCGAGATGGTTGAGGAGTGGAATCGAATACGTTTGCGTCTTCGGTACTAGTGGTAACGGTCGAGGTCGACTGGTCCAATTCTGTGGCCGGATGTTCGGCGGTGGTCTCCCAGGGAGCGGGATCAGTTTCGGGCTCGTGGTCTTCCTCTTCTGCAACGTCTTCCTCTCGTTCTGAGTCCTCAAAGTCGTCGTGCCTAGGCACATGCATCCGCGCGGCCATCTCAAAGAATTGGACCCAAAACTGAAACATTCTGGTTAACAATCCCCCGTTCGCACCATTTTCGCAGGGTGGAGCTCACCCGGGCAGCCTCCCTCACTGGTTGAACATCATTTGAGTATCGCTTTACCGCGGGTAGAAGTTTGTGCTCCGCTAGCCACTGGATCCTTGCAAATTGACCGTCGATTTTCTGTCGCGAAGGTTTGCATGATCAGCTGCAGCGATACAAGCGCCGACGAAAGATACCTGCAGCTTGAGTGTGATCAACTGATCTATCTGCTCAATCTGGTCTGCAGTTGGTGCAGCAGTATTCAAACCAGGGATTGCAATCGAGTCTGGGTCTGGCGCGGGTTCCCAGCGGAATTTCTCGTCTTCAGCCATCCGCTCGCTTTGGGTAGAGGCCTTTTCGCCGATCGGGTGGCAGAGAGGGAGAGACGCGTGTGTCACAACTGGTGTCACGCACCTGGCAAGGTTGCCTTCACACCACCATCATGCACGCGTCGAGTTCTTCCAAGGTCCCGAGGAAAACCTGCCCTTGTTGATATGATTTTTTTCTAAACGACTCAATTCCAGAAACAAGCAGCCCTCATCGCAGATCTTGAACGAGAGATCGAGGAGCTGCAGAAGGAATTCGGGTATCCGCTTCTCTCTAGATACCGACCCATCTCCATCGATTGACCCTGTTCCAGCGAACATGAGAACCCAAACGACATTGTTTCTAAGCATATAAAGCTCCTGCACAGATACAACGAGGCCAAGGATGCAGCTCAGGTAGTCTCTGACGCCCGTCTTTCTTCCCTGGTTGATTCCACCCCAATTTCCGCCAGATTCTAATCGGAAAGGCACGTCCCTCTCTTCGCCCATAATTTCGCTAGAGCTGGGTTTTATCTAGCTAGCGGCACATAAGGAAATGACGATCCGCCAGATGCACGAAGAATACGGACTCGCCGATGATGACTGACCGGCGGACCCTTCAGATCTCCCCTCCTCTCATCTTGTCAGCTGTTTTGATCACTGCTCTCGATCAGTTATTCCGTTTGATCGATATCATAACCCTTTGTTGTCCACTTACTTGTACGTTGAATGCTCAATATGCCTTTCCGCCTTCATGGACACGCGTTTGCATCTTTCAAGGTGTGGCTACAGGCCTACAAGAAAAGTTGGGTTTGAGTGTCAGACGCGAATGGTGCTGAGATGGGACATGTCCGAATATACCTTTCAATTGGTGTTGAATCAGGACAACAATCCAACATCAGTGATACAGAGAGATTCGGGGGTGGGGCTTGTCTGACCTTGACCGATACCACGCGGGGTTGAAACCACAAAGAAGCTGATGCGTGATGTCCGCAACCCGCTCTAGGACAGTCAGCAAGCAAGTATACTTAACACCAATGGCTGACATCGCCAGCGAACGCTCACTATACCGCCGGTTTCCATCATCATGACCTCCCTCACCGTCTACAGGTCTTCGTGGCCCTCCATCCCACTCGTCCAAGAGTCTGCCTTCACGCACATCTTCAAAAACACGGAGATACAGGGTCATCTCGCGTTCATCGACGCAGCCTCCGGTCGAAGATTCACTCAAAAGGATGTCAGGGAACGCGCCCTCTCCTTCGCTCATGGTCTCTTACACGAGGTTCACCAGAACGGGCACGGTGTTCAGCTCAGGAGAGGAGACACTGTCATGGTGTTTAGCCAGAACCATTTCCTCTACCCCGTTTTGATGCTCGGGACTTTCGCAGCTGGACTACGAGCTAGCCTCGCATCAAGTAGCAGTTCGCCGAATGAGCTGCTGAACCAGTGGAAAGACAGCAATCCGAAGTATATCATTGCCTCGAGTTCGTTGGTTTCCGTCGCGTTGAAGATGCTCGAATTGGCCGGGATTCGTCCGGAAGATGCTGCCAAGATGATTATTGTGTTTGTCGATGGGGTCTCTACAGAGCAATTACCGGCGTTACCGTTCGTCCCTTACGAGGGTATCGCGAACAAGGGAAGGCTAAAGGAGGAAGAGAAATTCCCTAGTGAACAAGCTAACGAGACGGTCCTCCTCTGCTACTCCTCCGGAACGAGCGGGCTCCCAAAAGGAGTCGAGGTATGCATCGTTCAGTCGCCCGTCGGATCGTAGGCTAACGTCAACCGCGTTAGATCACCCACTTAGCTCTTGTCTCAGTGATGGATATGCTTTCCTCGATGGACACTCCCCAGGAAAAACCACGCGTCATATTCAATCCCGCTCCGTTCTACCACATCTACGGAATCATAACTGGCATAATGTCCCCCTTGTCCAGAGGGATCCCTTCTGTAATCATGGGGAAATTCGATATACTGGAGTTCTTCCGGCATATCCAGACTTACCGTATTGATCATGTCTACGCCGTCCCGCCGATGGTGTTTGGCCTCCTCGGACACCCTCGTAGGTTCTTTCGTTGAAGGTTAGCTGGGGGATCTTAATGATAGTTTGTTCCAGTCACGAAGAACTATGACCTCACCTCACTCGAAACCATAGTCAGTAGCGCCTCGTTCCTGCCTACTCCGGTCATAATGGGCCTGCACAAGAAATTTAACTCTTCCAAGCAAAAACTCCGAATTGCGCAAGGTGCTTTCCTCCATCCGCTTGCTACACAGACCTCATACTCACATTTTCGGTTAGCCTATGGAATGACGGAGGTCGCTGCCGGTGCACTTGGGATGCTCCCTGATGAAGGGCTCCCTAATGTCGGTTCCGTCGGCCGTCTCCTTTCGAGCATGGAGGCTAGGCTCGTAGATGATGACGGAAACGACGTACCCCAAGGTGAAAATTCTGCTGGTGAGCTTTGGCTTCGCGGTCTCAACCTGATGAAGGTAAGTTACGCACTTGAAAGCGTCCGGAGAACTCCTGCCCTGACATCCACCCATAGGGATACCTCAACAACGAGGCTGCGACCCGAGAAACAATCTCTCCTGACGGGTGGCTCAAGACGGGAGACATTATGACACGAGATTCGAAAGGATTCTTCCGTATTGTGGATAGGAAGAAGGAGCTCATCAAATACAAGGGATTCCAAGGTGATTAGTCTAATCCTATCTTCCTGCCCGATGTGTCCCACCGTTGCACCTGCAGTTCCGCCTGCGGAACTGGAAAGTGTACTTCTTAAACACCCAGACGTCGCGGATTCCGGTGTAGTTGGTGTAGTTGTCGACGGTTTGGAGCTTCCAAGGTACCCCGATCATTTTTTGATCAGGTGTTGCAGAAAATAATTCAACTCTAGAGGATATATTGCTCTCAAGAAACCGATAACAAATGTAGCCGCTCGAGAGAAAATTGCGCTCGAAGTTCAGGAGTGGATCAAAGGAAAGGTTGGATATCCGAAGTATCTTCGCGGAGGTGTTGTTGTGATTCCGGGAATCCCTAGAAGGTAAAGGTGGATTCAAATCCCGTTTATCTGATATGGTTGACAATGTACTCCTCTAGTCCCGCTGGCAAGATTCTTCGACGAATTCTGAGGGAGAGGGCCAAACAAGAAATCCTAGCCGAGACGAAACTGAGGAGTAGACTGTAGGGGATCCACGCCTGCCTGACCTGCGGTCGCTGTTGCTCTAGTACAAGGTTTCTCATTCCCCGAGCGAGGGCGCAAACTCGGAGTCAGATGGTGCGGAATCGGTATTTAAAGTCGTAGATCTATGGTTGGTACAGTGTTCATGTTTGTGGGTCCGAGGGGATAGACCCGCTTCCCCTGCGCTGAGACAAATTACGTTGATGGTCTCTCCGCATTTCCGTTGGTTACCACCATGGTTCCAAACCTGGACGCACGATTCTATTTGCTTGTGCCCGAGGCTGCGTTCTTCGACCGTGTTCTGGTTTGAGTACGCTTTCCACCACAGGTTGTCGTTTTATGCAATCCTCGTTCTGGGAGCCCTGGAATAGTGCTCGCAATCCGTCCCTTCAAACGCAGTCACCGCCCTTCCTCCCCCCGCCCGACATTTCTCTCTCTGGGTGAAAAAAATCCACGAAGATGCTCCCCGCTTTTTCTAGGTCAAGGTTCTCGTTCATTCCCAGTAGGATCATCTGACCAGGACCCCAAACCCGAGCTACTGAGAACCAGAAAATCGATGGCAATGCCTGTGCTCGTGCCCGCGCAAACCGTTGATGATACCTCCCAGACGACTGGAAGTACGTTATAGAAGGGGGATATATCATCGGTTTCTCTCATGATGGTCTTCGGAATTCGGGCTTTGACGAAATGGTCCTTCAGCTACGAAAGTCTCCCCATTGTTTAGGTTCCGACCCAAGAGTATTCAGGGAGACTTCCAGAAGATGTGGGCGATCCGGCGGTTGATTTTCGGGGGCAGGTCATCTCACTCCTCGCCTCGAAAATGCTGAAGTCGAATGAGCCTTGTTGGAAAAGGTGGTCATCGCCCACGACGAGAAACGCCCCCCGGGGGAGGGGAGGGTTATGTAAGGATGCTATCGATCTCGGACGCACTAGGGCTATCCTTGCAACATTGGAGGCGGTGAATAGGCTGTCTGGATCAAGGTGCAGTATAGTCTTGATATCGTCGACACCCTTTATCTCCGACCGGACAGTTGATTATCTGTTCTACACGTTCTTTCATATAGCCTAAGCGGGGGTTCATGCCAAACAAAACCCATCTTTCCACCGTTTCGCGTTTCGTCAAATCCCGAGCGCGTCGATTCTGTGCGAAGAAGCACGCTGACCGCAACACACACACCCTGAATCGCACATCCCGTGTTATTGCCCTCTTGAACTCTATGAGTCACCCAATCCAGTGAGGGTGGAAACTCGGTCATATGTACTTTGGGACGACTGGATCCAAATCAAGGGCACGATCAGCCATGTTGAGGATCTTCGTCGATGGCCAGGTCCTGGATACAACTCAGGTAGCATATGACCTTTATCATGATCTTTGCGTCTGCTGTTTCATTATCTTGATCCTTCCAATACTAATTTAATCGATCTTTGTTTGACCTTTGGATTGTCCATTTTCCTTATATACTGACTTCTCTCCTCATTTCGTCTGGTAGGATTCTCCTGCTTGCGCAACAAATTGACCCGGATTGCACGTTCTCTCCGGGTGTGTTTCTTCCCAACCCCGTTCGAAGTTCGTGAAAATGGTTGTCCCCGTCTTGATGATGCACCCTGTTCTAACCGAACTCTCCAGGCTCCAGGGGCCTCTGGAGCGATCGGATATCAAACCCTTGTCCACCACTGAATACCGAACGAATCGTTACAGATTGCAGATGTCTCCGGGGGTGGATCCAAGCCTACGCGAGTGGAGGAGGTTTCTGGATGACCATTCTACCTCAGGCTTGGCGAAAATCCTTCCCGTCCCGCATCAGGAAAACACGGATTGATACATATGCGCCTATAATCGCCAAAATCGGGGGGCGATCGTACGGTCGCCCACTTGCGTGCATTGAACTTGGATGCGCTTCCGACCCCAGTCAGCAAGGCATGGGAGCGCTTGTGGCCCCTGTAAGCAGGGCATGGGAGCGCATACATATAACCCTAGGAAGGGGGCCCAAAAAAAATTGGTGGGGCTGGGCTGTAGGCATTATTCACCAATATCCGTTACCCCTTCGTTCGGCATCGTAGTCTAATTCTATAAATCGCATTTCAATCCTATTTACAAATCATATCTACCCGGAAAGTACAGGACCAGGGGCAAATTAAATCGACAAACCCCTCTGACCGAACCTCTCGGACCGTTCCCAAAGCCCGAACCATTCACTGAACCTGACCACTGGATTGATTGATCAATTACGTGCCAAACTCAAGGAAGAGAATCCATTTACCGGCTGAAGGTGCTGTCACTCAACGATGCCTGTGGATGTTGCTGTTCAGCTGAGTTTGGAAAGGAATATGAGGTAAGGGAACTAGGCTTACCAAGCATGGGGACCAACAGAAGATGCCACTGAAGTAAGGATGGACGGCGACGACATGGTGGATTGGAGGAAAGGAAGACAAGGCCCTCCGATCGCGAAAGGGGGTCATTATAAATTCACTTGCACAAATAAATGTAAATAGTGTGCGCAATGGTCTTCGGCATTCCTGGATGCTGC
>Ga0307514_10002497_pt1 | contig 19017 bp, 9 predicted proteins | sample 16_EM_MG_FD_203088 | JGI IMG/M metagenome (GOLD analysis project Ga0307514, IMG submission 203088) | Populus trichocarpa ectomycorrhiza microbial communities from riparian zone in the Pacific Northwest, United States - 16_EM | ecosystem: Host-associated > Plants > Roots > Unclassified | place... | reverse complement strand
CGCCGACGAGGACGGGTCGACTCCGCTGCTCCTGGCTTCATCGAACGGACACGAGGCTGTGGCACGGCTGCTGCTGGACAAGGGCGGCGACGTCTCGGCTGCCGACGAGTACGGGTGGACTCCGCTGCTCCGGGCTTCATCGAACGGACACGAGGATGTGGCACGGCTGCTGCTGGACAAGGGCGCTGACGTCTCGGCTGCCGACGAGGACGGGTGGACTCCGCTGCTCCGGGCTTCATCGAACGGACACGAGGATGTGGCACGGCTGCTGCTGGACAAGGGCGCTGACGTCTCGGCTGCCGACGAGGACAGGTGGACTCCGCTGCTCCGGGCTTCATCGAACGGACACGAGGCTGTGGCACGGCTGCTGCTGGACAAGGGCGCCGACGTCTCGGCTGCCGACGAGGACGGGTCGACTCCGCTGCTCCTGGCTTCATCGAACGGACACGAGGCTCTGGCACGGCTGCTGCTGGACAAGGGCGCTGACGTCTCGGCTGCCGACAAGGACGGGTCGACTCCGCTGCTCCTGGCTTCATCGAACGGACACGAGTCTCTGGCACGGCTGCTGCTGGACAAGGGCGCCGACGTCTCGGCTGCCGACAAGGACGGGTGGACTCCGCTGCTCCGGGCTTCATCGAACGGACACGAGGCTGTGGCACGGCTGCTGCTGGACAAGGGCGCCGACGTCTCGGCTGCCGACAAGTACGGGTCGACTCCGCTGCTCCAGGCTTTATCGAAAGGACACGAGGCTATGGCACGGCTGCTGCTGGACATGGGCGCCGACGTCTCGGCTGCCGACGAGGACGGGTTGACTCCGCTGCTCCTGGCTTTATCGAACGGACACGAGGATGTGGCACGGCTGCTGCTGGACATGGGCGCCGACGTCTCGGCTGCCGACGAGGACGGGTCGACTCCGCTGCTCCGGGCTTCATCGAACGGACACGAGGCTGTGGCACGGCTGCTGCTGGACAAGGGCGCCGACGTCTCGGCTGCCGACGAGTACGGGTCGACTCCGCTGCTCCTGGCTTCATCGAACGGACACGAGGCTGTGGCACGGCTGCTACTGGACAAGGGCGCCGACGTCTCGGCTGCCGACGAGGACGGGTCGACTCCGCTGTTCTGGGCTTTATCGAACGGACACGAGGCTGTGGCACGGCTGCTGCTGGACAAGGGCGCCAGGCTTTAGAGAACGGACACGAGGCGGTTAGACAACTGTTTCAATAGCTTTACCCAACCCATCCACCCTCGCATGTCATGATCATTATATAGAGAATGACTTCACTTCTCGAAGCTTCTTATTTGTCAGCAGAGATTTGCCACAATTTGTAATCAGTTGATCCCTATTAATAATTTTCGTACATCCATTCCAATTGCTTCCTCAGAGTTCGTTTATTACAAATACTTAGGTATTTCTTCTGAGGGTTGCGTACTTTGGTAATTTTTGGAGGGTATATCCAGTGAACGAGGGGTGTCTTAATTTCTTAGATGGTTAGCTTTTGTTTGTTTGTTTGTAATCATATTGCATTCGGCCGCTTGCGGACATGGCATAATCCTACTCCTAAGCACTTCCACAGTTCCAACCAAGGCTGGGCACAAGGCCTCAGCACCCCAGCCTTCCCTGCTTCCAAGTCGTACTTCCTAATCTCCTTCCCCCCATTAGATGGTTAGCTGTGTTTCGTCTTAGTCGGTTGAACCAATCTGGGTTGTTTTATATTAACTTTGATGAATGGTTTATGGATTTTATTGATAAATAGTCATTTTCATTTCCTCTGCTAGAAGTCGTGATAATTACGATTGCATAGTCTTCTCAAACGCACGCTTGTAAGGCAACAGCACGGTGTTGACTCATGATTTTGCCCGAAGGCCGTCGGCCTACTAGAATGTTCTGTGAGGTCGCCGAGTAGACTCATACATGGTTAGTCATTCGCCACTTGCATAGCCACTGGTGTTACTGTACATAGACATTTGTGGGTGCGAGCAGCCCTACCCTAGTGACTGCTTCTGGAGCTGGTCCAAGCTTCTCCGCTCGGACTCATACATATACGGATTTTCTCCTTTTCTCTTCTTCTCATATAGATAATCAAGTCATCTTCTCTCCATACAAAGTAACAACTGGCCGATTTGTAATGTATGTTCACGATATTGGAAATGGTAGTTAGCGGGCGCTGTGAGCAGGTCTACAAGCGATACCATTCTTTCTACTCTAGCGGTCTCTATATACAGAATGACAAGACCATATTGGCCGCACCGCCAGTGTTCTCAACCGTCCCGTCCGTCCGAGATTTCTCCAGGACGGACGGGACGGCGCCAAGGCCGTCCGTCTCCGTCCTTACTCACGACGGACGGATGTCGGCCGTCATCCACCGTCATCGGGCGGTTACAGTATATTTAGACGAAACCCAATTATTCCCAGAGAGCGCGCGGCAAGAGACAGAAATGGACATAATTATAGATGCTGCATAATAGCGCGCGGCAACACTTACAAATAGATAGCTATTTGTACTGAATGTTTCAATAATCCTAGAGTGCTATGGTCAGTAGCGGTGGATGATATGTATATAAAGATTGATCAGAGGAGCGTGATCCTGAAGATGAGATGACCGGGGGTGCCCTCCAATACTGGATTAGCAGGCTTGATGACCCCCGGCAGCCACCGCTTGCCCAGATGGGTGTTGAGTTAATGGGTATTCCAGTCATGTCAGATGAACCAGAGCGTGTATTCAGTAGTGCATAGTTACTTATCAGTGACCATCGAAACCGCTTGGGGGATAATATTATAGAGGCTTCGGAATGTTTGAAATCATGGGTGCAGCAGGGCTTAATCTTTGGAGCAACAGACTCAGACATGGTACGGATGGAGCTGATGCTCATGAATCTTTCATCACAGTCAGGATAGTAATTGAAATGATTTTCGTATAATTTTTGTTATATTTGCACAATTGCACTAAGAATTCTCCGTCATCGGCCGTCCTTTCCGTCCGTCTCCGTCCGTCTCCGTCCAGTCTCAAAAAGACGGCGCCGTCTCCGTCCTGCTCGAGGACGAACGGTTTCTTGCCGTCCGTCCCCGTCCTGAGCAATCCCGGACGGACGGGACGGTTGCGAACACTGCGCTCCGCCATCGGGCGGACTCGGGCGCGGGGTTGAACGGATTTCCAACACACGATGGTTTCTCCACGGAGTCTTAGGATTTTCAGCCCAGGTTCAGGATTTTCATGGTTTCCCTTGAGTATATAAAGCATAGATTTCTCCCGTTAGATCAATATACAATCACTTTTGTACGATTTTTAATCAACCTCTCTTTGTACTCGATTGCTCTCAACACACGGTTATCAATTGTCCGTTCGCACTGCAGTCTGTCCATTCCCTCCGTCGTAATCCAGGTTAGGGCTGGCATATCTAGCTTGGGCTAGTGGTTTAAGACCTCAGGCGCAATTGAAGTGACTGAAGTGCTCGGGTGGATGTTATGGGAGTTATCCGGATAGTGCGCGCGCACTGCACAACGGCTATTTTACCAGCCCCTTACGGCAATTGAATATATATGTTATTTTTGATGGTTGATCGATCTATCTATCAGCGGAAGAACTAGTGTAGGGTGTACGTAGTCACGTGTACAACTTGGAAGCAGCCCTGGCTGTGGAAGTACCTAGGATTAGGATATGTCATGGCCGCAAGCGGCCGAATACAATATGATTACAAACAAACAAACGTAGTCACGTGTACGGCTTAACTCTGTATATACCTATAGCGCGATTGTTAGAGAATAGACCTCACGCTTCTAGCACACCGCAACTAGCCGCAACGTCGTTTGAATTTATTTGGAGAGCAACTTACTAGGATTGTATGAATCTCAGAGAATTGGTTCATCGGTCACTCTATATCCGGGGTTCGGCTAAACTTAGATATTCATGTACATTCCGGACTGCAAATGCGCTTGAAAACGAAGTTCGGCTCGGGTATTAAGCATACTGACCATCTAGTGCACTTTAAATTCAGGAGTTTGGTAGGGGTAAATTACATTAGCATCCTTCTAAGTAAATCTACAGCTGAGATTGATCAAAAACCTGTACATCTCTATTTGACTTGAGTGTTGTCGATATACGGCCGGCTTTCATAATGGAGATATGACAAAGTGAGAAATTCCGACTTGCCGAAGTCCGAATTCACACCATTGGGCATATCTTATGTTCGGGGTTTTACGTCCGAACGTTCCTCAGTGCGCCTGTCACTACGACCGGAACTTTCGCTCCACGAGATGTTGGGAATCTGGAAACATAGACATCTTGCTATCGGCAGGGGGGATCTGCTGACGGTCAGTGAACCAGCTTCACCGTCGTCACGTATTAGTGGTTAATATAGCTGACCTGTACAAGGTCCTCCCCGAGCATACTATCGTTAGAGCTTTAAGAAAAAACCCTCTGCCGTGAAAAGTTTCTATGCTGCAAATAGCACCGAACAACATAAAAAGTATACAGCAGCGACAGCGACATCTCCTGGTATGTGGCTATCACTAAGGCGGGTCGGTGTTAAACCCTTATTTCGGAGGTGTACTTCAGATCTCGGAGGATGGTATGCATACATATTCCCAACCTTATTACAACACCTTGCTCTTTTCTGTTAGCACCCGTCCTGTAGTGACGTGAGCTAGTAATCAGAGTGTCTTGCAGACAGTGATCTCAATAGGCCAGTTCGGCCCGGAACAGCTCTTGAGCTACACCATCTGAGCAGCTTTGCCACCGGACTGAATTAAACGGAATCAATCTGTTCTGAAGTAATCTGAACCGCCTTTTTTGAATTACTGCTAGTACATAGAATTCATTAACAGTGAGCCTGCCTCTCTGATTGCTCAAGATTTGCTGCTGCCTCTAACATCCTCAATACCGCTGCAGCCTGTTCAAAGTGGAGCAGACCATTTCTCATTAGTGACTTTAAGAACTCCTGCGCTTCAGCATTCCCTCCCCTCGAATACTGTTCTAGTCCAGTCACGGAGGATGTCCCTCCGCGGAGAGACCGGTCCATTCACGGAGTCCCACCCTCAGTGACTGGACTGGTTCATTCGCGGAGTGTACCCCTGCACCCACCTCCGTGAATGGACTGGTCCATTCACTGAGTGTATACTCAGTGAATGCTCTGCACGTATATATGCCCACGCATGTATACGCACTCAGCTGGCTATATGCAGCTGAATTCAATCAACGCAATTGCATTCAGCCCAGCGCAACTACGTACAACATCGCGAAACCCCAAGGTACTTTCAAAGTTCCTAAAAGCGCGACGTACTTTCCAGCTTTTGGCTGCTTTCAACATACTTTCGCTGCGATTTTCCTTTCGCACCGTTTCACTTTTCTCTTAGAGCCAACTTTCAGGCTTTCCTGCTTTCATGAGACGAAGCTTCCGTAGCAGTATAGTCAAGGTTGGTAAACTGAAGGTTTGGCTACTAGCCAAGACGCCGGAAGCTCTGGCCAGCAGTCGAAGCCAGCAGTGAGCTCAGTGAGCTTAACTCTAGGTATGAGCTCGACTTAGAGTGCATCGGTGTTACTGACAGTCGTGGGGCCATTGCTACCACCATCACCATGACCATCATCGAAATCATTCAGACGGTCGATCTCAAATACTCGCACTCGTGCATGTATATGGAATCCATGTAAATCGAGCAGCAGATTCCGCTGGCAAATCTGACTCGGACATCTGCTCTCCCCATGAGTGCAAGTATCGCCATGAACCCAATACCATCGATTGGAATCCTGAACACCATGACTGTTGGCGATCGTGAGATTCTCAGAGGCTACAGAGTCGTACTTTCATACTTCTACAAATGATCCTCAACGGTATGGGTACCGTCGCGCTACATTCGGAGTTAGGAGCTAGCTAAATTTTGAGTCTAACTTTTAGTTTGTTCCACCACAATCATGACGTCGATTGACTTTTACACGAAAGCTTCCCTGCGACCAACTTCGTGACCTGAATCTGGAGCCTGAGCCTGAGAATCTCACGATGCCCAACAGCCATGGTGTTGAGGATTCTAATCAATGGTATTGGGTAAATGGCGATACTTGAACTCATGGGGAGAGCAGATCTCCCAGTCGGATACAAAAGCTTGAGTTTATCGTGCCGGATAACCTTGAGTGTAGCGCTGCAGCCTCGTCTGCAAAAGAAACCATGAAAGTATATCTGCGCGAAAGGAAAAACGCAGCGAAAGCCGCCGGAAAGCCTGAAAGTTCGCCGCGCTTTCAAAGTTGGCCCCAGTCTGACACCTTCTGCATTTGCTTTCGCGCCGGTGAAAGCCTGAAAAAACCTGAAAGCGCCTCGTACGGTTTTGCTCGGAGCAAATACACAAGGAGAGGCAACAACGCAAACCTACTGCACTCCAAGTTCTGTTGGTGATGTCAACAAGAGCGCAGAGGAAAACGACGAAAGTGATTTGACAGAACTGGATATTGAGGAAGGAGAGGTTCTCGAGGAGTACAAGAATGTGGACGAGGAGGAAGAGGAAGAGGAGGATGAAGAGGACGATGTAGAGGAAGAGGGCAACGAGGAAGAAGAGCTGGTTTCAAGTCAGGATATGGAGCATAGTGTAATTGTAGTTGCACCACGACGTTGAGTGTAATTAGCACTTTGTATGCATGCTCCGCGAATGAACCAGTCCAGTCACGGAGGTGGGGTGCAGGGGTACACTCCGCGAATAAACCAGTCCAGTCACTGAGGGTGGGACTCCGTGACTGGACCGGTCTCTCCGCGGAGGGACATCCTCCGTGACTGGACTAGAACAAATAAATCTCGACTCGATATTCCCATACTCGACTCCGGTGTTTATGGTTTGAAGGGTGGACTAAGTATGATGGAGAATGGGTATTGTGAGACACATCACGAGATGGAGGGTGTGGCGATGAAAGAGGGCCTGGCTGTAGTTGATTACTTGGAGGTGGTGAAGATTCCAATTCCTGAAACTGGAAACTGGAGAGTGATGATAGGGAGCTGGATTCGCACAAAGACATGTTGCAGATCAACTTCTATTCCGCTGCAGTTGAGGGTATTTGTAGAAGAAAGTGCAAGTGTTGGTTGTTGCATGAGGCTACTATGACGTTAAGTATGATCATTATGACTTCACCGGTACAAACCTAATTTTGGCTACAGACTACTCTGAGCTTTGGCCTGACATACTCTTGAGCCGCTCTGCACTTTTGAAGTAGTCATTGAGCCATCACTGGGCTGGACCGTGTGGAGCTGTATTCAAAATAGGTCAGCTGGCCTATTGAGACCACTGCTTGCAGATCCATGCATTTGTTTGCCTAAGTGATTAAGAGATCGGGTGGACGCAGTTCCGCCCATGCAAAACGTACGGGCAGGAGGTGCTTTCACGATTGCTCCTTGAGAAGAGCTCCGACGACTCGGAACCCAATATATACTGGCAAACACCGTTGCACATCGCTTCAGAATTTGACCGCGATGCGATTGCTTACATCGGTATTAATTGAAGTGCTAATTTTTCCGCTGCAGTGAAGTCAACCGTCCCGTCCGACTGGGATCACTGCAGACGGGACCGGACGGCGGTTTACCGTCCGTCCAGAGGCATGATGGAATCGGTGCCGTCTTTTTGAGGCCCGACGGCGACAGACAGATGGGGCGGCCGGGGACGATAAATTTCCGTCCCCATGGGTATTTTCCGAGTTGTCATACATAGCAGACATTGAATAACAATAAGTACATTCCTTTGGTATCCTTACTATCTCGTAACACGCGCTCACCGGAGCGGCGGCAGTGGGCGTATACCTTCTTTTCTTCTCTTTTCTTTTTTGGTCTGTTCGGGCTTGGGTCGGTCTATCGTTTAGTCTTTTCATTTGTCAGCGGGGATGAAGGGTAGCGGGGGGGGAGCTCCGCCATCTAGCCGGCTCGCCCGGAGGCGGAGGGGATATTTGGTCCTGTCATACTCTAATTAGAGTGCATACAGTATGAATAAAACAAAAACAAACAAACAAACACGCGCTCACCAACGCAATCTAATCTAATCTCAGCGATAACAGAATTTTATCAGATAGTGCTTTGGATACTTGTGGCACGAATAGCGGAAGGGCCACATAGAAGGTATTTTGTACTCTGTTTGCGAAAACAGCTGTGAAAGGTATCAATCGGGAAGGACGGATATGAGTTCGTGTCGTATTTCTGGTCTTCGTGTTGTTGGCGACTATGTAAAGCGTGAGGACAGAACAAATGAGTGGGTTCAGTTTCTACGGGATATTCCGTAATGACGTATGGCCCCACGGAGGGAGGTCCCGCAGCGATATAAAGAGCACACCTGTAACCCCAAGCCTGTACGTAGTTGTTCCATCCATCACTCATACTTTGGGTCCATACTGTAGAATGTGGTGATTAGTGAGCTAAGGATTGGGGTGCGGAATCTTGCTATCATTCGGTTTTATTGTCGAATCAGAGTTATCCGGCTGCAAGACTTTTTGGACGGAGAACAGCGTGTGAGAATGAAGAGAACTAAGGGCGAGAGCTAGAGGGGACTGAAACCACAGTTTGTTTCATTATACGTATACAGATAGTAAATGAAACGACATCAGTATGGCCAACAGAGTGATTAACTGTACTCCTATTGTTGCATAAATAGATCTGACCGATGATGGAGCTGACTGTAGGGCATCCGGTAGGGCACAAGGCACACTACTCTCTTGTATATAGTTCGAGTCTTTCTTCTTTCTCTCTACACTTAGTATCTTAATCTACACACACGGTTCTCCCTTCATATTTCAACACCTATGAGTTTGCACGACCGTGTGATAGTATGTGATTTAGATTGGCGGTGATAGTGAGATTCCACAGCTCTTCACAGTGTAGGAGTTGGAAAGGGATATTGTCTAACTTCATTCAGACACCAGCAGCGGCAAATCATATGGGCGGACTTGCTTACCGTTTCATCCACTATGTGTACGCAACAGGACTTCTGTTGGAGCGGTTCTTGGTGTACGTCATCACGTATTTTGGGTTAGGGTTGGTTGCGGGACGTGTCATTTTAGACTTAGACAATCAACCGTTCAGTTCAGTCAACGAAGGTTCCGTACAACAACTTCAAGAGAGACTTGTCAAAAGAACCATTCTACACCAGTATGCTTCAATTTTTTCAACCGCTCTGCACACCGTAGTTTTGTTTGTTTTGTATTAATCATACTGTCTTCACTCTATTAAGAGTATGACAGAACCTCGCCTCCAGGCAAGCCGGCTAGATGGCGAAGCTCCGCTCCTACTACCCGTCGTCCCCTTTGACAAAAGAAAGCAAAAGAAAGCAAGCAGATGATTGATGAAGACGAAAGAAAAGAAGAGAAAGAATGACCTCTGAACCTCACTCCTCCACTCGCTCTGGCGGGAACTTCCCAACGTCAGTAGCCACCAGAAAGCCCATCGGCTGCAGTGGCGGAAGAGGTGCTCCCGCGCCTGGGCCACAGTCCCTCCGCACCACCGGCACTTGTCGTCCTCTCCGTGACTGAATCGTTTCAGGTAAGTTCCAGGGGTGCATGCCCCCACTTTAGTCGGTAGAACCTGGCAGCCAACAACTTCACACTTGTCATCGGGATGGGTCTCTTGCTCCCCGCCTTGCCCTTGAGTCTATAGCCGAAGTGCTTGTCGGCCTCCCACAGTGTTTTTTCTGCCGATCCTTCCTCGGAGATCCGTCTGGTTCTGTTCGTAGCCGAGGTGTATACCCGTTCTCGTACCGTGCTTGCTCCACGGTCTTTTCAGGCCAGGTTTGCTTGGCGATCAGCCTCTTCATTCCCGGGGATGCTGGTGTGTCCTGGGCCCAGTGGATCTCTGTTTCGATCCCGCTTTCGCGAAGGGTTCTTGCGTTACGGTTAATCCACCTGACTAGTGGCTGCCCTGGCCCAGGGTCCAGGTTCTCTGTCCATCGGATGGCCGCCTGCGAGTCACTGAACACTGCTACCTGTGTCACTCCATTTGCGTGCAGTGCATCTCTCTTCTTGAACACCTCCGACAACACACCCAACCATCGCTTAGTGTTGCCAAGCCCTCTTTCAACCAATCAGATTGAATATGTTCAGAATTCTTAGGCTTCAGAATTCAGCTGTTCTGTTAGAATAGCCTTGAGAAGCACCTGAAAATGTCTTCCCCTGGACTTTGTGTTCAGGCTCAGGCCTGTCAAGCTACCACCTACTATGGATACTCTCCAAGTCAAGTCCCCGAAAACAACTCTGCATATGACCAAGATAAAATCATGATCCATTTAGGGTTATTCTAAGAAGAATTAGGAGCAGGAAATAATATTTTGAAGAGTACTAGGCTTCGAGTATAGCAAAGAAGATATTGTGGTCGTTCTAAGCTTTTGTCAACTTTAACTCATCAGTACATGTGCAGCGTGTGAAATATATAGTTTTTCATGTCTAAGTATCTTCCTGTGACCCCATGCAAAATCTTTTGAAAACGCCTTAGAAAAAAGGATCGGGTATCGCAATGACCCTGTAAAGTGTGGGAGCCGTTCCGTGCATTTTTCTAAACATGTGGTAATAACAGAAAAAGACACTTATACCATGCGACATAATGTTTAAAAACTGGGCGACATATAATCCCAAATTATTTACCAGGCGCTTAGCCGTATAATGCGACGTAAGCTTTAAACATGAGATTAAACCCCCACTACAAACTCACCCCTGTTACAGGGGAATTTGCATCACACCACCACACTGTTCGTAGGAAACTGTTTACAGCTTCAACCACTACAGCACAGGGAATTGAGCAAGTTCAAGTGGTTTCCTCTTGGAAGGGCGGAGAAAACTAATGTCAACATCTGACCCAGTATTGGTGGTCCTAGTGGGGCAGGCCAGGGGTAGGGGTGAGTTCGGGATCAACAGATGACCAATCCTCCCCCGAATTTCTGACCGACTGAATGCCTCTACGTGCAAACATGTGTGAATGCCACCGGGACTTAAAAGATTCACGTTCCATGTACTAGCCTTATTAAGAAGGTTGTCCGTGCGCCAAAGAGTCTAGATTACCGGTCCTCAACGTTCAGAGGGGACGACTAAACCTCGGTCAGACCAATCACGAGGAATCGTGCCAATCACCTCATGGCGGTTTACGTATTTCCAAACTTCGTTTTATGGAGAGGGAAAGAACAGCGGTATCCCCCGATCCACATTCTTGCTACCTATTCCAAGGTGGACTTTGATTTGGTTTGTGAACTGCACTTCCCTCATCCATATTTTAAATGTATCCTGAGAGTAGCCACACATTAGTAGATTACCGAAGAACTCCAACCTGCTTTCTTAGAACGGGGATTTATAGAAAGATACTATGAGTAATCGGGTCAATTTGGCCAAAATAATGGAGCGTTTTATCCACTCGGAATGGGTCCTTGACCATGGAATATACATGTGTTTATCTAAGCTCATCCGGAACAGATATGAATGCGAATCACGTTCTCCGGGATCTTCACTGAAGCAGAACTTGGCATCTAGGAAATCAATCCCTTGGTCAAAACATCAGCAACAACCCTAGTTTCTGTCTGAAACACCCGGGTGTTCCAGACGGCTCTGACAGAACCTGGTACCCTCTGACGGAGAATTACACACTTCGCGTCTCACAGGCGACGGGTCGCGTTGCATACTTACCTCCATTAATTTTCCCCTGGTATACGCACCATCAGAACAACACGTGTGTCACACCCTTCGCAGGGGCTGCAGTTATGCTGTAGCCGTTGACACAACACCTGGCGATGTTTATGCCTTTCATCGGCTGATAGCCACATTTTATATCTCCGCTATTGCTATATATCGGATGCCACTCTCGCCCCATATATGTTTAGCATTGAGATTTTGTCACATATTGCAATACAGTCTTCGCTTTGGATACCTCGCTTGCCGTTGCATTTGCTTCGCCAATATCGGATTTTATTTCGCCATGATCGTATTTTACAGGTCTGAAATTTACAGTCCAATCTTCACACTCTCTAGTACTTTGCCCACAGTCCTCCACATTCTGTGTTGATCCATCATCGGCTTGTGATGCTCCTTCCTCCTAATTCGCATCCGCATCGTTGCCATCCTCGCCCTCACACCCGTTGACATCACTGGTTCCCAGGTCAAACGTACTGTGCCCTCAGTGCTCCACATTGTGCGTTGATCCATCATTGGCTTGCGATGGTTCTTCCTCGTCATCGGGATCCGCATCGTTGCCATCCTCGCCCTTATACCCGTCGACATCACTGGTTTCCAAGTCAGATCTCTCGAGTTCAGTCGCGGGCTGTCAGCGCCAGCTGGCGATGGGGATGGCATCGCCCATGTCGCTTTCATCACATTCATCTTCGTAATCCCCGCCGCCCCCTGGCATCACGAAATGTAGTTCGTCATCCTTGCAATTGTTGTCTATCGGGATGTTTAGGTCAGTGCTTCCGATCTCATGCTCCTCCAGCGCCACTTCGGAGGCCAAATAATCAAGAAGAATAGTATTGTCAACACGCGCTGCTTCCATGCTGATTACCACGGCAGGCGTTGGGTTCTCTGCCTGTTGAATCTGTCGCTTGACTGTAGCATGAGTGTTAATATACAACCTCTGTTGGTAGCTCTCGGGTAGTGTGTTCCAGGTATTCATCAAGAATGTATATGTGCCTGCAACGCCAGGCGAGGTAACAACTTGCGACCCATTGCAGTGCAGCAGGATGCGTTCTTACCACTGTCATTCTTGTGATTGAAGTAGTTCAAGCGATCAGGTCTGTCCGCTTTCAACTTTGACTTGGAAGCTTTCGGATTAACGCCATTGTTCTTTTGCCACTCCAGGAGAGCATGGCGCAATGTGGTGCAGATACACATGATCAGTGGCGAGGGTATATGACCATCCTTGATGTCAATCATGAAATTATACTATCCATCAGCATACTTACCACGGTTATTCGCCCGATGATAAAATTTGATGTAGATTAACTACGGGATTGCTTCCGTCAGGAAGTACAGTGGACGCTAGCCATTCATTAGCAGCTTTCGATTCTCTCTGCGTTGGATTTGGATTGCGTACACCACCTTCCACACGCTCTGCTATCGGAAAAAGATACTTATTGTCTGCCAAAAGGAATCAATGAATTCCAAACGCTCTGCGGCGGATTCAAAGTGGTGGAGATCATAAAGCTCTGCGATGTTGTCCCTTGCTGATTGAATAAAATGGGATTTAACCTTATCGACTTGTGCGCGAACCTGGTACCGGTTTGAGCGTGTAATATCCAATGTGGGCCGTTGCTTCAGCATACCTCTTGCAAGATCTCCTTTGTGTGTGCCGCAAATGCTATGAACCAAATGTTGTTTTGCTGCATTGCGGTGTTCCAGTACGTCTCGATTATCGACCAGTATGGGGCTTCAGCTAATGCTTTCGCAACGCGCCACGTTGCACAACTTACCATCTCCAAGTTGCTTGCACTCATAAACGGCTGTTAGTTCCACATGTAGAGCTGCAGGAGCCTGCCCGTTGCAAACACAAGAGGCGACATGTTGGAGTGATCAAATCGATGGATGCTGCGACTGCCGGAGACCAGCGATCGAGGTGTTGAGACCGCCTGCGGCTGCAATTGCCACTGCATCTGTCTCTGATTCCTAGGTCTATGGAGTAGTGCAGGTCATGCAACCTGCAACTGCATGCTATGTGTCGCATGCACGTTACACCGCCATAGCATGCAGTTGCAGGGGGTGCAAACAGGGGTCTGACCTGCCATAGCATGCAGTTGCAGGGGGCCTGACCTGCTGCCATAGCATGCAGTACAGGCATCTGACCTGCAACCATAGCATGCAGTACAGGGGTGTGAACTACTCCTGCCTATCTGGGATGCAATCAATCTAACCACCCACACTAAAAATTATCGCCAGCCTTGATGAGACTCAATTTCATACTGTACTATTTCTCCACAATTGCACAATAGAGAGAAGAAATAATTAAAAGGGATTCAACATAAGTATGAAGAGAGCATGATAACAAAATTTCAGACTGAGAATTGCATTGTTGATTGAGTAGTAGTTAACTACGCGCAGGAACATGGAAAAATATAACAAAAAAATGCGACAGGGGATGAGGTGGTGTGATACCCCATCCAAAAAATATCTTGGCAGCTCAAAATTTCCTAATATCTGCTGCTCTGATTTATCAACAATTCCATCATAGAGAGTGAATATACATAAAAGGCATCAAAGACAACTATGAAGAGAAGCTGCTCACCAAGTTTCATGTTGAATATCATACTATTTGTGGTTCGTTGAGATTTTTGAATTCCACATCCTTATAAAGTATTATATAGTGCAAATATTTTGTGAAGTACAGATACAAACAATTTGGTAAGAACTACTTTATATATCCTGATAGATATCAGACATTGGGAATTACAATTGAAAGGTGGAGTGATTTTAAAAGTGAATACTAGTACGGGTTTATCATGGAATAGAAACGTTTGTACATGACCATACACAGTAGTAAGTGAATGCATTTTGTAATAGGTGTCCGTATGAGGTAAGAACTATTGATACTAACACTGTTTTATGATTCCTAGGGAGTATAATAAGCTATGGAAATCATTCTATTAAAATACTAACCCATATGGATTGATGAGTGACCATAGATATATATGAATAAATGATTATTCAGTAATACTAGAATACATAAATATATGTTACATTGAATACCACTTTGAAGGAATTGTGCTGAATTCATATGTGCAAGATGGTATTCTATAATGATGTTCCATGCGTGAGATACTTCCAATCTTAAGCAGAATTGGCTGCCAATAATACTGGAGTACTTGGGCCGCAATAGTTCAAGAACATAGGATCGAATACATTACATCGGAATGTTGCAACAGCACAACTATTGTAAGTATTTTTTAATATAAATATATTGAGTAGTAAAGAAACTAACAGCTTCATAAAAATATTATGCATGTCCTGATAGAGTTATGGTATGTGCAACTTCTACAACTAATGTCCAGTTGATTTTGATGTGAATACTAATAGCAGTCAATAATGTATAAATGATGCAAGTATTGTTACACACAATGCAGTAGAGATATGAATATTGTGACATATTTGAGTGTAAATTACCGAACGGAGAATGAGAAGATGTTAATGGAATACTAGGAAGTATATGGAGTGATATGAATCATCCAATTACGATACTAATGATTATGGGTGAATGGCGCAGCATATTTATATACGAAGATCTCATCAGTTATTCATACTACAGGAGATACATCTTGTTGACTATAATCGCAGCATTGACTAAATTGAGCCATCTTGCGATTGCCAAATTGGTGATCACCACTCATGGTGGATTGGTAGGATATTGCAAACTAGCATCTTTATAGAATACATTGTTTAAAAATATACTGTCCAGAAATAATACTAAGATCCTGGTAAATGGTACTCCACCTATCCAGATACAAATATATCATTCAAAACTGATACTACAGTCGTTCATTCAATTTGCAGGTGAATTCAAGTATCAGTGAATAATGCAATGGTAGTTTTAGATACATAGTTTTCCAAAAAGCAAGCCAGTAAGGATGCTAACAACTGTGTGAATCAGACTCCACCTATCCAGATGCGAATATGTCTTTGACATCAGGTACCACAGTCGTTCGTTCAGTTCCACTGTGAAAACTCGTATCAGTGAATACAGTGTAGATGATTTTAGTATCAGATGGTATAACCTTTGTGTTCAGTAATGATTCCAGCGACTTGGTAAATGATACTCCACCTATCCAGATACCAAAATGTCATGTCGAAATGATGCTAGAAGCATTCATCGAATATGAATGTGAATATTAGTATCCGTGGATCTTTTAAGCATCATACAAGTCTTTTACAATCTATGGAACTATATCTCGTTCCCAAGCGAGCCCACAGTCAATTTAACAATATGAATCTGAACACTTGTATTAATAGATAATGGGAAGATAATTTTAGTATCATATTTCATAACTTTGCTGTCCAGTCCAGATACTCCCAAGTAGTTGAGTGTTAATCCACATGTCCAGTTATGAATATGTCATTGAAAACTGATACTACAGTCTTTCATTCAATTAGAATCTGAATTCCAGTATCAGTGGACCATGCAAAGAGAATGTCAGTATTATAATGACTACATATGCCGTGAGGTTAGATACTAAGAACTTGGGGAATGTTACATCACTAATGCAGATGCGAATATCTCGTTGAGAACTGATACTACACTTCTTCATTTAATTGACTGTGAATATGAGTATCACTGGAAAATGCTAAGATAATTTTGACATCGCATTATATTGATATGCTGGCTTGTAAAGATACTATCGACTTGGGTAATGTTACTCCACCTATCCTGATATGAATATGTTGTTGAGAGAAGATACTACAGTCATTAATTTAACTTGCATTTTAATACTAGGATCAGTGGATCATGCAAAGGGAATTTTGGAATCTTATTTAATATTTATGCTGTGCAGTAAGATACTAACAACTTGGAAAATGTTACTTCTCCTATCCAGATAGAGATATGTCATGCAGGATGGAGACTACAGTTGTTTTTTCAGATTGAATGCGAATACTGATTTCGCTGGAAAATGCAAAGACAAGGTTAATATCCTACTGTATGAATATGTTGTCCAGTAAAGACGTTAACAATTGCTTATATGATACTCCACCTGCCGAGATATGAATATGTCATTCAGAACTGATTCTACAGATGTTTATGTATTTTGAATATGATTACTAGTATCAGTGGACAATGCAAAAAGAGTTTTAGTCTCATATTGATTAATACGCTGTCCAGTCAAGATACTAACAACTTCACAAATATTACCCCACCTATCCAGATATAGATATGTTTGTGACAATTGATACTACAGTGGTACATTTAAGTCGAATGTGAATACTAATATCGGTGGATTGAGCCCTGGGAAATTTATTATCATATTTGGTATATATGCTGTCGAGTGAGATACTTTCAACTTGGTCACTGTTACTCAAGCTGTCCAGATATGAATATTTCATTGAGAACTAATACTACAGTCGTTCATTTAATTTGAATGTAAATACAAATCTCAGTGGATCATGCAAAGATAATTTTAATATCATATTTCATGTCTAAGTTATCCAGTAATGATATGCACTCGTTGCTAAATGTTACTCCACCTCTGCAAATATCATGATGTCATTTATAACTGATACTTCAGTCATTCATTTAATTGGACTGTGAATACTATTAATCCTGGTTAATTCAAATATCATTTTAGTATCGTATTGTATAAATATGGTAACCAGTATTAATACTAACCACTCGGCAAATGATTCTCCACCTATCCAGCCAGCACTATGTTGTTCAGAACTGATACTACAATCATTCATTCAATCAGAGTTTCGATAATACTTTCACTGGATTATATATACAACATCCTAGTATCGTTCAATGAATACTAGTATATATTGTTCAGTGATGATACCACAGTGATTTCCTTACTTTGAATTTGAATAGAAGTATCAGTGTACAATGGAAATTTTGTTTTGTAATCGTATTGAATTAATATGCTGTGCAGATTAAATACTAACAACTTGGTCAATGTTACTCCACCTATCTGGATATGAATATGTGTTTCAGAACTGATATTTCTGTCGCTCGTATAAATTGAATGTGAATACTACTGTCAGTAGTCCAAGCTAAGACAATTTTAGTATCATATTTCATATATATACTTTCCAGTAATGATACTAACAGCTTGGTAAAAGTTACATCACCTCTGCAGATATGAATATATTGTTTAAACCTGATTCTACTTTCATATATACAATTTGAAAGTGAATACTAATATGAGTGGAAAATGGACGGATAGATTTAGCATCATATTGTATAAATATGCCGTCCAGCCAAGATACTAACAACTTGGCAAATGTTACTTCACTTATTCAGGTATGTCTATGTTGTTGAGAACTGATACTGGAGAGGTTCATGTAATATGAATGATAATATTAGTATTCATGGAAAATGGGAAAATAATTCTAGTATCATATTGTATCAATATAATGTCCTATCAAAATACTAACAACTTAATGAATGTTACTCCATCCATTCACATATGAATATGGAGTCCAGATCAGGTAGCACAGTCATTCAGTTATTTTGGATATTTATACTAGCTTCCGTGGATCATGTAAAGTGGATTTCAGTATCATACTTTGGATTTATGCTATCCAGTACATTACAAACAACTTGGTAATTGTTATTTCACCAATCCAGATGCGAATATGTTGTTGAAATGTTATACTACAATCATTGTTTCAGTTTAAATGACAATCCTAATATCGCTGTAAAATGCAAAGATACTTTTAAAATGAAAATACATAGATATGCGGTCCAACAACGATACTAACAACTATGTATATGTTACTACACTTACCGAGATACGAATATATTGTTCAGAAGTGGTACTACTGCCATCGATTGATTTTGAATGTGAATGTTAGTATCGGTTGAAAAAGCCAACAGAATTTTAGTATCATATTTTATATATATACTGTCCACTAAAGATAATAACTGCTTGGGAGAGGTTACATCGCCTATCCAGATACGAATATGTCTTGGGGAATGGATACTACTACAGTTGTTTTATTAAATTGAATACGAATACTAGTCTCAATGGAACATGCCAAGACAATTCTAGTATCATATTGTAAAAATATATTGTCCAGCAATGATACTATCAACTGGTTACATGATACTCCACGGATGAGTATACAAATATGTTATTCAGAACTGATATTACAGTTTTTCATATGATTTGAATGTGACTGCTAGTTTCAGTAGACAGTGCAAAGAGAGTTTGGGTATCACGTTTATTAATATGTTGTCCGGTGAGAATAATAACGACTTGTCAAATGATTCTCCACCTAGGTCTATGGAGTAGTGCAGGTCATGCAACCTGCAACTGAATGCTATGGGTTGCATTCACGTTACACTACCATAGCATTCAGTTGCAGGGGGTGCCGACAGGGGTCTGACCTGCCATAGCAT
>Ga0307514_10002496_pt1 | contig 19019 bp, 24 predicted proteins | sample 16_EM_MG_FD_203088 | JGI IMG/M metagenome (GOLD analysis project Ga0307514, IMG submission 203088) | Populus trichocarpa ectomycorrhiza microbial communities from riparian zone in the Pacific Northwest, United States - 16_EM | ecosystem: Host-associated > Plants > Roots > Unclassified | place... | reverse complement strand
TCTCCCGCCACGCAGGAGCACAGTTTTCATCAAGCCCGCCGCAAGTATTGGGCATCCTGACAGGGCCATCGCTTCTCAGTACAAGGTGGACATGACTAAGCCAGGAGAGTCATGCCGCACCAACGCGGCAATTGCGAAACAACATGGACGGCACGATCACGAGCGCGTCTTTAAAACTCTGGAGATCCTTACCGAATGTTACTCGGTGCAGCCTCCTACACAGGGTCGACAGAGGCGGATCCTCGGAACTCCTGGGACAAAGCTGGCAAGGAATATGTCATTCCATTTTACCCGATCGACGCAGGCATGGGCTAACCACCAGTTCACAGCTATGCTGAGTTGTGCCTCGAAAAGGATGTCCAGATATTGGCGATGGCTTCAATCTTCATCTTACATTGTGAGCAAATGCTGCAGGAGGCACAGAGTACGTTGTCAATTGGATTACCCTTATGGCCTTTTTAATGTTCCACCGTCAGATGCAATCCAGATGGCGATCAACCCCCCTAGATCGGCCCCAACGCGACCAAGCCGTCGGAAAGAGGCCCGGTCATTTTCCACCACACATAACTGGTATCAAGCACAACCCTCCTCTGGAATCCGGAGGATGAGTGCAACGACAAATACGCCTTCCTCCCGTGGCTCATGGTCGAGTCTCTTCAATACGGGGGGCGTGCGGCAGTTTATGGCCGGCGGGCAGAATTCACCTGACACCGCAAGTCCAGGAGCCACGGATGTGGGTTTACCCGAGCGTCTACCGGTCTCAGAAGCAATGAAACCCAAGGAACCCTCTCGGGCTTTGTCTCAGTCTCCATTGAAACGAGGAGTCGCCAAATCATGGTCTGAATCATCCCATGTTCAACGTAATTCGCCCGCCACGGGGACTCGGCGCCCAACACTTTCAGAGTCCTCATCGGCGGAGAAGGTGGAGAGAGCTCTGATTAACAAGAAACTTGTGGTCGCGATTGCCCTTCGTGATAATAACAGGTGGGAAACGATGGACCCATAATCCGCAGGCCGAATTGACGAAATGTATTCACAAGCGTCCAGCAGGATCGCATTACGGGGTGGCATGAGCAGATGGTGATGCACGTCAACGCGTATGCCGAACTCCTATTTCGTTGGCAGCTCTTGAAACAGAGAGCTGAGTTGTTGAACTCAATCAAAGACCAGACCCAAGATTGTAGGGAGCATCTCCTGGGAATCAGCACTGTTGGGGATCCTCGATCGGCCGAGATGAGATCCCAGACAGTGCGGTGCACGTTTTGCCATCTGCCAATTAAAGGTTGGTGCTTCTATGGGGTTTGAGATCATGATCGTTGACGACAGGACAGGACTATCGTTCGCCTGCGTCCGATGCGGACACGTCATGCATCTAAGATGCAGGAATGTAAACCAACATCTTGCCTGTGCTGCCGGCTGTGGCTGCATATGCGGAAATGGTGGATTAGGATCTGCCGACGACATCTCACGAGGAGTCCCACAGTATTTTTTAGCGAATGATAAATAAGCTCCTCCTTGTACAGGGTGCTGGTACAGACTAGCGCGAGACAGTGATAACCCCTACAGATGACAACCCAGACGTTGAGCAATACAGGAACATGGAATGATAGATTATGCAGTGCTTATTGGTCCAAACTCTCTGTCTTCAAAGTGTCCCAGGGCTCCAATTCGAACACGCTGGGCAACTCCTCCCAACTCTTCTTCAACCCCTCCCGGTACTTATTCTTCCCATCCATGACACAATATTGACAAACGTCGACACTGTATCTTGTCCAGTCGAACTGCATGTGAAGTGGACCACACTTGTCTCCAGATAACAAAGGTTCCATCTGACGCAGCCACTTGAGTTTGCCGGTTTCACACCGTTGTGGGATCGAACATCCAGAAGCGGCGGGGTTGTTGGGGTGGGTGGGCGCAGGAGGGGCGGTAGTGAGGAGGAAACCGAAGAGGTTCGTACGTGCCCTGTAGTTGAGCGCACGTTTACCAAGAATGATAGATCGTTTCTCGGGCCAGTCGAGGTCGATCTTTCTTGAACTGCCGTCGTCGTTTGCCACGACCACACCGTCAAGGATGTGTTCGAGACGCATCACGGCGCAATAGTACATAGATATGGGGAGCAACATAGGAAGTCGACACTCTTTGGCAAGATTGACCACTTCCATGGCGAGACCAGTGTAATGGCCCAGTTTGGCTGCGTATGGGCTAGAGTTTCGGTTTTCTTGGAAATCTTGCAAAGAGGAGGGGAACATCGTAGTGAGGTGCGAGATGGCTCGTCTCCGCAAATAGGGTACTTGGTACTTGGTTGAAAGACGTAGTATGCCCGCTACAACAGAGAATTTGGAGGTGGTCCTGACATCATAGTACCTGAGCGTTTGATTAGTCTCTCACTCCCATTTTCTAGGACAAAACAAGCTGACCCAGCATCGTGAATGGCCTTGAGAAAGTGCCTGGTGTCCTCCGGGGTATCGTATATCTGGATGAGGGGACAGGAGTCGTACACATCCGGACCTGTCACGTTGGTCGGCTGGGGCACGGAAAACATATCGGCAAAGACGGTCGAATTCGAGGCGAGAATGCCACGGAATACTTTGAAAACGATGTTCTCCGTCTGGATCACGACGTTTCCATCGTCGTACCAGACGTCTTGACTTCGGATAAGGGTGGTCGGGGTAACGAGAGAGGGCATGTCGTATGCTGGTATCTCGAGGCCGGCCATTGCGGTGTATGGGTCAGGGTATTGAGGGAAAAAAGGGGTGTGCCACGCTCTCTCTCGAGGTTGAAGAATGGATGACACTTTGCTGTGGCCGCGACCCTTTGTCCGCTTTAGCCCAGACAGACAAGGGGACGAAAGGGTTGGGTCGTGTCACGTGACCTCATCTGTAGCCATGCATTCATTGTTCTAGAATCTATACTGCAACCACGCCGTGGCTCAATGGCTGGTCTCGTCCTGTGCGCTGTGTACATGGACCAGTTTGTTCTGTTGTTTCATCCTGACTGTATGCGAGGAGGTGGGTTTTGATCCAACACTCATCCTCTCAGGTTCGGGACAACCTTTCAAACCCAGGGATCGGGAAAGATGACCCCCTAAGTACAGTGCCTCCCTGACTGCTGATGATCTGACTGCCAAACGGATTGTGTTCGCCGCAGCAGTCCGACGCCAAGACTGCGTCTCGATCACAAATCTCAGACCTGGCCATGATCCTCACAAAACGCGAACCGACGCAGACAAGAAACCATACTCGCATGCTGTATACGACCCTTGGGTGGTCTCTTGGCTGGCACTCGCTCACCGTCACCTCGCTGAGAGTATCGAATATCAAATTCCCAATAGCGTCAATCCATCCATGTGTCGGCGATACCAATATGCCTTAGACCTGAAGCTTGAAGCCCAGTGAAAGGGTCCCTTCTCGTCTCTCATGACCGCGCCAACTTCGACATTAACGGCGCGAACAAGAGTCGCATCCATCAAGGTCATGTCTGAGCCTGAGCTCCGTCGAAGACGAGCTATCGGTGACATCTCATGCGCAGAATGCAGACGGTGCGTTCCTAATGTCACCCGCGCCTCAAAACAGGCCTCACATCATGTACAGGTGTCGCATATGATGTGATAAAAGGGTCCCGTGTGTACCCTGTACCAGACGTGGTTGCGCGACCCTTTGTCCCAACGGTCAGTGCCAATCGAGGGGCTTCGAACACTGAACCCATGGACAATGCCATTCCACCTAGCTGGTAATATCTGTCGGACTCAGAAGCACGAGACTGATCCTGCCATGCGGCGATCGCGAAAACGAAGAATAACACAGTCATCCTATGCGATTGGGTGAATCTTTGACCTGCATCAGGGTGACCCCCAGAGTTCCTGTACGAGAGGATCGGCGTGAGAAGCTCTCGAAAGAGCTCGCCACTTGGCAAGAGACGTATGCACCCTTGTACTAGAGCATGTCTCGAAGACGAAGAGGGTGGAGTCCAGCGAAATCTTTAAACTCAGCCAGAGCTCCTCGACGCCAACCATATCAGTCGTCATCGCTCATGCTGAGCTGTCTTTGTTCCCAATACCAATTCCACAGTGAGTATCTTCCCAAGCCCCGCTGTCGTGCATCCGATATCCGCACCCGCTTAGCTGTCCTTCTATTGCACAAGCCTGCCTTTGTCGCAGCTCTGCTGGAGAATCCAGCGAACCCCTTGTCCACTGAATTCGCTCCGCCTCCACTCTCAGCGAATCGGTGTGCATCCTTCCTGACGCACGATTTGGTGGGCCAATTTGAGAAACACCCCGAGCCATACTGTCGCTTCTGGTTCCCATGGGTTCAGGGCTTCTGTGCAGCGATGATGTCGGGGTCAATTGCCCTCCGTTCCCCGGGATGTCCTCTGGTAAGAAACGTGATTGGGGACCTGAGCTTGATGGTAGAGTTGTTCCAAAAGGGCAGTGCAAGAGGTTGCAGGAGAGCCGGGGTTGCGTTGATTTTCCCTTTGTTTGCAGCCGTATCTCGTCCGTTTGAGGGAGAACGCACTCAACGCTTACGCAAAGGCGGAATCAAACTCCTCATCGGTTGACAACGACCACGATGTGTTTAGTGAGAGCGACCAAGAACGAGAACTCATGAAGTTCGCGGGGTATCGTACGATATTTTCATTCGATGAAGCATCTCATGTCTGGAAGGTACCACAACGAGGGAAGATGCATCAGGAATACGAACGCTTGGCGGTTCATGCTCCTGGGCCGATACCATCTCCTGACCTCAACTTCGAGTTCGAATCGATTGTTCGGATCGCCTCTTCTTCCTCATCGCCGTTCCATTCGCTGTCGACAACCCGCGATCCTACCGTGAATTTTGTTCCACCTGATAATATGCAGGGGTCGAGATTGTCCTGGATCCTTACCGAGAGCATTGCACCTTCGTTCGGTTCTTGCGAAAACGTTTACGACGATGGAACGCTTTACAGTGGCGCATATATCCCTGCAGAGAACCAGAGGAACACTTTTTTGTTAGATGCCGATGCTTTCCACCTCCCCTCACAATAATTCTGCCTGTACTCGTGATTCCCCACTCTGTTCTCTAGATTTCTGGATATAAACGGACATGACATCGGACTCGGTATGCACCGTCTAAATTACTCCGATGATCAGATATCGTTGTCGTAATGTATAATGCGATAAGTCCCATGCGAGCTCCAGGGTACGGATCACGGTGATCGACGTCTAAAACATCACCCAGCATGACACGTCTCCGAAGGCCGAGTCGACGAGGCGGGCGGGTGGAAAGATGTTGTGATGTCAGCGAAATCAAAATGAACGACGGCTATGCGGACGCGGAAACAGATGGCTCGGCCTTGTTCCCCACCAGTAGGCCGACGGAACTGTTAGCTTTCAACAGGTTTGCGTATTTTGGTTCGATGAATACGGATCTTCCAGAACGCGATAAGCCCAGTGGAAGGGGTGGAGGGATGGATAACGACGTACGAAGCTTCTATCAAGAGGTTTCCCTGCATGTCTTCGACCCTCGACGAGACGACCGCCTTACGCCCTCTCTGTGACTCTAATTTGCATTTGATGATAACAAACTGGGCCGAGGAGGCAGAGTCGGTGTTTCAATACAAGAAACCCAGACATGAAGTGGATTGGAACGCACCTGATCAGCTTTGGTGGGTGCTCGGTAATTCAAGTTAAGATTGGCGGTTAAAGCAATGCCGTTCGGTAAATTGAAGAATGCCTGCGGGGACGACGGTGAGTGAAAGCCCCTGATACGTCGTCAGCTTCGGTACTTACGACTCGACCCATCGACTCATCGAGTAACGTTGCCATTAAACCGCCGTGAACAATTCCATCATGGCCACACAGACTCCTTCCGAGGTGAATGAAACCCAAGGCCTCGCTCTCGTCGTTCTTTACTCGGATCAGAGGCCGGACAGCGAGCTTTCCCGGTCCACTCAGAGCACCAGCAGTGAGATTGTTCACCCTTACTTCATCGGGAAGGTTGGTATAAGGTCGACTCTCATACCATTCTTGCCTGTCTTCCCTGTTGCGCAACGCTTCAAGAAGCGGTAAGTTCTGCAACTGGTCTTCCAACGCTTCTGTATGTGCCTTGGCCTCCGGTGTGCCAAGCAGGGGAGGTGGGGGTGCAACGCGTGGAGAAATGAGTGTAGCGAGATCGGGAGGGTAGAGAGACCCGACGGTGTAAGCAGTCGTCAAAGAAGCCGTAAATCCGACACCTCTAAGGAGGTTGGTGATTCGTGATCTCGACGTGGTATGTGATGCTCCTGGATGGTGCCTTCCGCTGGTGAACCGTCGCAGAAACAAGAGCCGACTGTTCATCGTCGTGGTCGTGAGTGGATGAGCGAAACGTTCCGAGCTCAGGCGCCCATTCCGGGATTGATGATCCGGGATTTCTACTTGCTCAGTCTACCTCCGTGGTGGGGTGCAGTGGCCGGGAATGCCTTATGTATACTGGAAGGCTAGTCCTCGGTCTGTGAATGTCGACATTAGGCTGGAATCCAGCCTTCAATTCAGAGGCGGGGGAGGGGATTGTCGGGAGGGGAGGGTACAGAGGGGGAGAGTGCCTTGTCGACATGAACACTTTCAAGTATGGTAGGCTAACCGCCTATAGCGTGCCGATTCCGGGCGGTGACTACGTCAACGAGGACGTCAACGTGCTGCTGCACCCCTACGTCCAATCGGAGTCCGATCCTGCCAACAGTTTCACTCTGCCCTTTACCACCTCTAGACCGCTGGCCTCTCCCTCACGCACGTCAACCGTCGAATAACGCACGTCAACGCCAAGGTTGATGACGCGGTTCTCCACCGGGTTCATGGTCCGCTGGGGATTCATTCTGTCAATCTGGGTCGCTCCAAGAGAAAGTGGAGACAGCTGACTGGGCGCATGACGGATCTTTGGGACGTTGTGTTTTCCTACAAGACTATATTTCGAGTACGTCCTGTCGAGTGCCCGACGAGTATCTAAGTTGCATACTAAATGAGCGAGAACTTGGCCAGTGTACTGTACGGAATCCAACCCCGCGCAAAGCGCAAGTGTCGGCTGTTGTCACTTGTTTGCCAAAGGCTTGATCAAAGTTGGATCGGCGCACGTGGAGTGATCACCCTTCTGGATTACATCACTTGAGGAGGAAGGGCATAGGGGAAGGGTCTCCAACCACGACGTCATCATGCTCTCATAGAGTTCCCAAAGTCAATAAATTAGGGGGGGTAGACCCCCTCCTTTTCCCACCACTTTACCCTTCTTTCAACCACTCTACCATCTCTCAGACAATGTCGCTACCTGCCACTTCCAAGCAAACCACTGAGAAACCTGCTCCTGGCGCTGTCATCGAGCCAATCAACAAGGGTGACCAGGCTGCTGATATCGATCGCAAGGTATGTCCACACTACACTATCGTGTCCATGGCCGTGCTGTAGCTCTACCTCCGTCTCTAGCTCCGATTTTACGGCGTTATTCAAGCATTCCGCGATGGGAGGTTGCCCGACAACGCTCAGATCGACCACACGCTGCAATATGTTCTCAACCATTCCCCTGTCGACCAGGAAAAACTCAGCCCCGAAGGTCGCAAACTTATTCAGGATGTCAAGGATATCGTCGAGACCGCTCGTGTCGTTGTGAAGGAGAAGAATAGCGACGAGCTCTTCCAGAACTTCATATGGCACACTCGAGACGTTGACGCCGACAAACTCAAACGTGATCCCAAAGACGTCCTCCCCGAAAACCAACCAGACACTGCTGCTGATCGGGAACAAGGTTTGCTAGTCTTTGGCTGTTTTCACGGTTTCACGCTTATGTTGGTTTTTTTTTCGTGTCTAAAGCTGTTCAACATCTCCGCACTCTTCTCAACCTTGTCCTGACGAATTCCGAGGCTCGCAAACTTCTCTCCGATTTTGGCGTCATCGGACGTGATCTTCTCGCGAGGGGTGCAATCAACGTCGCAGAACGTGTCCGACCGGACGAGGAACGGTTAGCGAAGGTCGACCATTCCGCTCCCCAGGACCAGTTTATCACTGAAGGTGGGCGTGAGACTGGACCCGGAGAGAAACCCATCTTCGACGCACGTTTGCCCTTTGATACGAGATTCAAGCACGACCCCAATGATCCCCAGCCCACTGTGGAAAGGCATGGAGAAGCTCGCGGCGTCGGTGATGTTATAGATTCCGGCCGTCAACAAGTCTCTGATGTGAGTGGTGCCGCGGATCCCCACATTTCTGGCGCAAAGGAGTAAGCTCTGTATGTCTTTTCTATCGTTAGCTTCGTACTCAACCGAAACAGTGTCGCTACGGACCCTTACACTAGTACCGAACAGAAGAAGAGGGGTTTCTTCGAAAAGGCTTATGGTACGAAGGAAGCAGTGAAGCAGTCTGCCGATGAGAAGATCCCTGAAGATATCCGCGACGAGACCTCCAGTTCCGAGACTAAGAGCAAGGGCTTGTTTGGACGGCTCCGCGGAATAAAGGTAATTTCTTTCGCCTTCTGCCCCTCCGGCTAGGGCTCATTCGCTCTACAACATAGGACGGCGTTTCCGATAGGATCCCCCGGGAGCATAAAGATCGCGCGAGCGACGAGCTCGACCGTGCTAAAAACTTTTTCTCAGACGAATACTTCCCTCCTGAGCGTCGTGACCAATTCATCTATCGCGGAAAGAAGGTCATCATCGAATGCCAGAAACATGACGATTATCAGGCTAGCTTGAAGTGGTTACTTGACACCCTGGAGACTTACTCCGCCCATGGTAAACATGTCGCCAAGAGTGCTCACGCCGAAAGCAAGGGTGTTGCTCAGGTAAGCGCTGTCAAGCGTGCCTACAAACACAATAATTGATCGTGTTGATATGTAGGATTCTGCACTCAAGCAGGCTACCCGGGAGTTGAGGACGCTTCTCGAGCGGTTCGCCAACGGCAGGAGTACCAACCAAATCAAACACGCGGTCGATGTGTTGTACGAAGACGCCAACAGGGACCAGGAACTGAGGAACTGGTTCAAGCAAGTTAACCAATTCGCCCGCAAGGTCTTGCTCCAGCCAGGATACGTTCTCGAGCCACAGTGTGATACCGAAGGTCACGAGATCCGTGAAAACGGTCGTCATTTCTACGATGATAAGTATAAGGACCACTTTGACAACCTTTTCCGCGTACGTACCTCTAGTGGTCGTAAAAGGCATATATCTTACTATTGTTTCAGACCGTTGGTGACTGGTTCAAGCAAATGGGCGAAGACCCCCTGAACGCACGATTCGGTGAGGACTGGGCTCGTCTTACGAAGGATCTCCTCTTCGACAGTGAAGGCTCGCTCAAGTTCAAAACCCACCTTTGGGACGACATCCGCAAGGTCATTTTACCGACCATCATCAGCCAAGTCGGCTACATCCCCATTCCCCGCATCGAGTACACAGATGATGCTCTCGACCTGGTCATCGAGAATATCACCCTTTCTGGAAAGAACTTACTCCCCAACATCGTCACCATGTCTGCAAGGAACTACTTCAAGTTCTCTCCTTACAGTGTGATCGGCGACCAGGCCGAACACGAGTTCGAGCTTTCCTTCAGCCAGATTCAGGCAGACATTCGGGACGTCGCCTTCTACTACAGGAAGAAGACCGGTCTTCCCAAACTCAGTGACTCTGGTCTCGCAGACTTCGTTCTCGGTGGCGAGGGTGTCCACGTGGACGTCACGCTCGTGTCTTCTTCCAAAGACCACACGTCGGTGTTCAAGGTCAAATCCGTCCACGCAAGGGTCGCTTCACTCAAGTTCTCCGTCCGAGACTCGAAGCACGATTTCCTGTACAAGACTCTCAAACCACTCGTTACGGGTCTCGTCAAGAAGCAAATCCGAAAGGCGATCGAGGACGGCGTCCGAACTGGTCTGGAATATGTTGATGGACAACTGATCGCCGTTCGTGACCGTATGGCTGAGGCCGAATCTGAGGAGGGCAGCGGTGGTGAGACCAAGACCAAGATGCAGATCCTCCAGGAAGTAGGTCTTTTTGTGTCCCTTGTCGCGATGCGTCATTGACATGATCCCAGATCTTCCAAAAGAAGAAAGAGGAGACTTCTTCTATTTCCTCAACCAAGCCTCGCGAGAGTCACTTCAAGGTTGTCTCGAAGCGTGATAGCGCTCTTCTCCCTGAGACTGGCCATCCTTCCGGTTGGGTGAGCCGCGCTGCCGAGCGCGAAGAACTGGTTCGCAAGGGTGAGGGTTGGAAGAGCGAGGCCTTCAACATCGTTTCCTGAGTTTCTTAGGCTCGTGTTGTGCAACTATTCTTTCGTGTAGCAGTCCTATCTAGTATGGCCATGTGTCCTTGTATTCTACGATACCTAAGTTGTATAATTCCATGTCTTGCGTCCTCTTAGGCTATCCGTGGGATTTGGAGATGTGACCAACGGAGACCGGAAGCCGAGCTTTAAACGAGTTTGAAATTGCACCCGGGCTTTCTGTCAATGTGGCACAGCGTCTGAGGCACACCCTTATCGACCTTCCACGTCTTGCAATCATCCCATCTCCATGAACTTCTTCAAGACCAAACCACGCACACCTCCGGACCTCGTTCGCGGTCTCAGGGATGCGGTACCCAAGCTCGAATCCGCTCCCCCAGGTTCGGAGGCGAGGAGAAAGGCGAGTAAACATAAATTTCTCATTCAGTTGTAAGCCGCAACGTCTGAGCTATACCGATTAGGCGAACGAGGAGGTCTTGAAGAACTTACAGCAGATAAAGGCGATATTGTATGGAGACGGAGGTCTGTCCTCTAGCTTCTTACGTGCCCACAGACTACAGCCTGACCAAAACGTTCCCCTGAACCTGAACAGAACCCGCCCCTGAACTGATCGCGCAATTGGCTCAGGAAACCTACAACACGGATCTACTCTACCACCTTGTCGTTCATATCCATAGATTGGAGTTCGAGTCTAGGAAGGATGTCGTCCAGATCTTCAACAACCTGCTACGTAGGCAGCTCGGTTCCAGGTCGCCAACCGTAGAGTACCTGGTCTCGAAACCTGAGATCCTGTTCGCAACGTTCGCGGGATACGAAAACGAGGACATTGCGCTTAACACAGGGATGATTCTGAGGGAGATGCTCCGGTACGAACCTCTGTGCAAAATTTTGCTTCACTCCGAACAGTGCGTACCATACATCAACACATCCTTCTGACATGTGCATGACTGATGGTTTTTTGCGACAACTCCAACGCTAGATTCTACAAATTCCCACATTACATCGAGAACACGACGTTCGGAGTTTCGTGTGACGCATACACGAACCTCAAGGAGACGCTGACACGGCACAAACCCATGGTTGCGGAATTCCTGGACAAGAACTACGATCGCTTCTTCGCCTCGTTCAAGACACTGATAGCCTCTAGCAATTACGTGACGAAACGGCAGTCGCTGAAGCTGCTCGGGGAGATTCTACTGGATCGGGCCAACTTCAGCGTCATGACACGGTACATTGCTGATGAGGGAAACCTGAAGATGATGATGAACATGTTGCGTGACAAGAGCAAGAACATACAATTCGAGGCGTTCCACGTCTTCAAGGTCTTTGTCGCGAACCCGAAGAAACCGCCACAAATCGAGAGCATTCTGAGGAGGAACAAGGACAAGTTGCTGGTGTTCTTGAAGAATTTCCACAACGACAAAGAGGGTGCGTAAACTCTGATTCACGTCCTACTGTTTGCTGAAAAGTATCTCATAGATGAACAATTCACGGTGTGTGACGCGTGTTTGATCTTGGACATTTTTACTGATGCGTCCCCTAGGATGAGAAGCAATTCCTTATCGTCCAGATTCAAAACTTATGAGTCTGCGCCTCATCCGTCTTACCCACAGAACCCTCACTCGGGTGTCGACCATCCCGCCATCGTACATCACCTCAGCCGCTAAATTGCTTCCTGGCTCGCTTGCGGCGGCGTCGAAGACTCTGCGAATCGCATTTACGAAGGCAGATCTCTTACCCCACCCAACGGTTCCGAGCCTCCTTGCACTTCGATAGTTCTGTTACACCTCGCTAGGTAGTACAGCCACCTCTGCCTCTCTCCCTTAATCACTTGCTTCCATGTTGTACCAATATACCACACGCATTTGTTAATATCTTCGGTATCTTTACTTGAGTGATTCGATCGATCTCCGGTTTAACCTTCCACTATCCCAGGCCTGGGGTAAAAGCGACGGGCAGCCATGTCCAACACTCTAAGGGACCTTTTAGCCTCACAGGACGAACTGGTTCGTGAAGCTGCCCTCGCGCTTCCACACTCTTTCTCCCAATGCACCTACAACCTCGGGTACATCCGGCAAGCCGTCTACCTTTGCCTAACATGCGTTACACCCCGAGGGATCTGTTATCCATGTTCCGTCGCGTGCCATACAGATCACGAACAAGTCGAACTGTTTCCAAAACGCCACTTCAGATGCGATTGTTCGACCAGCGCGTTGTCTCACCCGTGCGGTTTACATAAACGACTTGAAGAGGTGAATGTAGAGAACGCGTATGGACAGAATTTCGAGGGGAGGTTTTGTAGGTGCGGGAGAACGTATGACGCGCATACGGAGGTTGAAACCATGATTCAGTGTCTTGCGTGTGAGGTTTGTCCGAGTTCATATCTTCTCAGGATGGGAAGGCACTCTGATGATCACCGGATCCCAGGACTGGTACCACGAGTCGTGCCTTAACCTTCGCGAACGACCTATGCTTCAGGACACCGACCGCACTCTGACACATCACCCGCATCTGCATAAACAACCTGGGGAACACCCTCCACACACCGCGGCAAGCGGGGAACCAACGGTAATGGAAGGTGACACTGACGATGGCATGTCCGAAACCTCCTCGTCCGGTTTACCACCTCCCCTCATCACGTCCGACCAATATGAAGCTCTGGTCTGCCGGAGTTGCGTTCTCAAGATTCCAGTGTTACAGAAATACGCCGGGACCCCGGACGCACTTGCCATAGTTCGAAGGTCTACCGAGGACCCACTGTGGAGGGTGATTGGGAGAGCGTCCGACATGGACGCTAACGTCAAAATCGACATCGAAGCTGGAGAGAAGCGGTCGAGAGCTACCTCAGAGGATGATGGACCGGCGTCAAAGCGGATGAGACTTGACGGGGACAATGAAATTTCTTCTTCATCCGTTTCACCTTGTCTTGCTCCAATACCGAGTGAAGAAATTCAATCCCTGCTAGGGCGGATGGAGGAAGGGGATTACGAGCTGTTTGCGGGGGACCTCTTCCTAACCGACGATTTCAGGGACAGATGGTGTAAATGCTCTTCGGTTCGTCCAACCAACCAGATGTCTGCGTAGAACTGTCCTCGAGCGGGACCCTTCTCCAGTGTTCGGAGTCGTTGGACGCTCACCCTTATCTCGTCGCCGAGGAAGAGACATACGAACCACCAGCAGATCCGGACTCGGGTAAGACAAAATCATCTCTACTTTCGCCTCTGGTTCGGGCTCACTCACATGCGTATGTTTTGTGCCGGGTTTCAGGCCTGTCGTTAGAAGAGCTCGGCCTACGAGCTCTCGAGCAGATTCCACGAGACAGAGCGATAGACGGTATCCAAGCGTTCATGGATCTAAGGTTCGCCTCTCTCGACCCCACACAACTCCCCGCGCTCGTATATCAACCCGGTTTTTTGACAGAGATGGTTTGATGCAATACCTCAAACCGTTCGCGGAACAAGGGAAAGAAGTGAACGAGAGCGACATTCAAGCCTTTTTCGAAGCGAGGAAACAGGGAAAGCCATGAAATGTAGTTTCGGCGGTTTCATTCATCTCTATTTCAAAGAGCTCCTACGTGTTTACATCGCTCTTTGAGTTACTACGTATCAACGTACATAGGGAACCGCGCGTGTATTTGTTCCCGACGGTCTTATGATGAATGTATACAAAGTCTGGTGAGGGATTTACAAGGATAGTGGATGAACTTGGCTTACGAAAGGACGCAAGGGTTGTTGTTTGAGTAGACTCGTGTAATCGCTACATGTGGGGACAAAGGGTATAAATTCCGTGGCTGAGGGACAGGAACCTTCATATCGTGGTCTGCAGAAGTAGAGGCTCAGTGACCTGCGAACGTTGTAGAGTTTGGAAACCGACTTTTATGCCGACCCAAGCGGCGACTAGGGACTTGGTTGTCTGGTGGATGCCTTCTTTGCACCGGGAGCAAGAGACGACGTCCACCAAAGGACCGAGGGCAGCCTTGATGACGGTTGGGGCCAGATCTGTCGGTAGAATTAGAACCATTATCATGTGGAGTGGAGCGAAGGGCGTGTACCTGGGCGGGGATTCCAAGTCAACGAAGCAACGGCTAAACTCCAAGCGTTCATCAATGCGTCATGCTCCGGGGTTCCACAGGTGTCGTCAGGGGTGTGATAACTCAATGGGGGAGACAACAGCCTTTTGAGCGCTGCGCTCCTCCCGAGGTGGAGAAACACAAGTCTTTTGAGGTAAACGGGACCCATTCGCCCCGCAAGATCGTCCGTCAGCGAAGCCAGGTCGAAGGAGAGGAGAAATGGAGACACCGCGATCGCGAGTTGCTCCAACTTGTGCTGTGCCGCGATGGTGTACATCTGTATCCCCGCTGTGGGCGCTCTGGAGAGCATTAGATTGTACAGCGGGCCATCTTGCGAGGCGTAGGCCGAGAGTGGGAAGCCGTACTTGATGATGGTCGTAACGCAAGTTGAAATATCTTCGACGCTCGACGAAAAATGAGTACACGGTAAGTCGTAGACGCAATGGAGGAAAAGGTTCAACGTTAGGGAGGGCTCTGGGACGAGAATTATCGGTACGTTGGTGGATTTGACAGAGTTAGATTGAGGGGGCCATTTGTGAGCGAAGCCGTTGGTTGATGGAGCGAGAACTCGATTGGTGTGCAGATGGAATAATACGCGATCCGCAGATATGAGAATTAGGTCTGAAGGTACTGTAGAGTGCGGCGCGCCGGGGAAGAATACTGTAGAGACGGAGATGACTGCATGCGGTCGTTCTTTGTCCTGGTGGCCGTGGTGAACTACAGTGTCGATGACGACGACATGGAGGGCAAACATACTGGTGGAGTCGGGAGATGGTCTCGGCAGCCTTCCGTCGGGGGGTACAGGCCAACGAGAGGGGTTACCGAGTTCATGGCTGACCGGTCAGCGTTTTCGCTCGTGCGCGAGATGGAAGAGGTCCAAGTGGGAATGTTAATCGTTTAGGATGTAGTCTAGTTTTGCTACTCCAAGAACTTCTACTCGATAATCGCTCGACTTCAGAATCCCCGCCCATCCACCCGCAAGGCTACTCCAAAGAAACCCTGGGCGCAGATGATCCACAAGCCTATAACAAGGTGTAAGACAAACGTCCGCTGAAAATAACCAACGTGGGCCACGTACCAAAGCGCACCTCCCGTTGCACTCGAACAAGGACGGATCGCAGACGCACTTGCCGTCGCGCTTGTGAAAAGTCTCGTCGCATCCAAAGTCGCAGGCAGCGCAGTCACTTCCCACGGAAACCAGGGGGGTTGAGTGTTGAGGGAATTGACAACTCTGCCTACCATCAGCTGTTCTGATCTGCAAAACCATTTGGTTGGTCAGCCGTTTGGATCCATAAACCAGTTCAGTACCATGTTTCTGATGGTGACCACGGCATTTTTCTCGCCAACTTGATCAACATAGTCCTTGATCCTGACGTCGGTCTTGACGAAGACAGGCACGACAGCGATACAGATACAGATATGGACTTTGGCGGTGGCGCTAGCCTCAAGTATTCCAAGAGCAGAAATCGTGTGGAGCACAGAGACGTCGACAGGAGCACAGATATCAGTCAGACTAGTTCTCGCCGGATGATGCTGGCGGCGGGCGATGGCAGGGTGGTCGTGGCTTGTCCTAGAAACCAGTTGGTTCATCCTGGCGAACACGGGGAGGGTAGACAGTGCCGAGAAGATAAATAGAATGGATGAGAAACGCATAGTCGGTCAGAAATCTGGCGGTAGTTGGTTGTTTGTCTAGGAAGGTGTGGTCGTCGTCGAGTAGAAAGAAGATGAGGAGAGGCATAGAGGGAGCGTAGGGGATTTTATACGAGAGAGAGGTTCCATTATCAACCCGTTGGTGAACGCGATCGAAAGTGTGATCTTGTACAGGGACGCGTAACACATCTCTCTCTCTCTCTCTCTCTCTCTCTCTCTCTCCTTCCTCATCACCCCCAGACAGCTCGCCCATCATGGTAAACCTGCATGCTCTTGATCGTCAGAGTTACCGATCTCACAGGGTCTTTCTCAGTCGATAATGGAGTACAACGGAGGTTCAGTCGTGGCCATGGTTGGCAAAGGCTGCGTCGCAATCGCCTCTGACCTCAGACTCGGAAACCAGGCTTTGGGAATCTCCTCAAACTTTCAGAAAGTAACCACGAGAGTTTGATCACCAGCATTCACATCGTGACAATAATCCGTAGATCTTTCCCATAACAGATCGCATATACCTTGGTCTTCCTGGCTTAGCCACAGACGTAACCACACTGTACGGTTCCCTCTCATCTCACCCCACAACCAACACAAGACTCACAAAGGTGTCAGGAAAGAACAGTTCCGATACCGTGTCAATATGTATACTATCAAAGAGGAACGAGAGATCGAGCCAGAAGCCTTTGCCCATCTCGTATCTTCCACTCTTTACGAGAGACGGTTCGGCCCATTTTTTATCGAGCCGGTCATGGCCGGACTCACCAAGAAACCCTCGGGGGAGTACAAACCTTTCATCGCAGCATCAGATTTGATCGGCTGCCTTAACTTCGCCAAGGACTTCGTGGTCGCCGGCACGGCAAGCTCCAAACTGTTTGGTGTGGCCGAAGGGCTGTGGGAGCCGGACTTGGAGCCGGAAGACCTTTTCGAGACCATCTCGCAAACACTGCTGAACGCAGTGGACAGAGACGCATACTCGGGTTGGGGTGCTGTCGTACATGTCCTGTGAGTACTTCCGCTGGAAGTCTTGTCCATCATCTTCCGTGTCACGGAATTTTCACCTAATCATCCTTCAGAACACCCGACAAGGTCGTAACACGTACTCTCAAAGGCAGGATGGATTAGCCGTTTGCTTCCATTATCAGTCATGTCAAGAATGTTTTCCATGTATTGTGTCCTTGCCCAGACCCCGTCCCGTTTGCCCTAGTGTGATGTGCCCCATATCCTTGGTTCACGTCGGACCCTCCTCCGTTCAAGAATTGAAACCCCACCTGGGTCGGAAAGCAGAAATATTTGTAACATCATTCAGGTGGCCGTGAAGTCGTGGGGTTGGTCCGATTCTCACATTTTAAGCGACAGCTTTGCCGGGGTTCCGCTTGCCTTCGTGCGGCTGTTTACCGGTTTGTGGCTTCTTGGGCCTCAACGTTTCTAGTGCATGGCGCCTATTTGAGACTTCTTCTGCCGAGGGGTTCGACAGATGTAATATTCTTGCATGGGAATCTGGTGAATGATCTCTGCTCCCCTGGTGACCTGCAACTCCGTCTCGAAAAGTCTCGCAAGAACGCGTCCCGCAGTATCAGTCCCCGCAGTCCTCGCAGTATCATTGATCTGCATTCCCAGTGGAACGGCTGCATGAAGGGTTCATGCTTCTCCTGGTCGGGGATGGCCGCATGGATTGGTTGGAATGGAGGAACGAGCCATTTTCGTGATTGTGTTCTGTTCACTAAGCTGAAGCGCCAAGACGTCAATGCACCTTAACGTCGCTTGCTTTCAGATCCCCTTCGCAACACGCGCTCCGCAGCGCACGAGAAGCTCGGGCTGTGTTTTCCCGTTTCTGTTACGTTTCGAGAACTTGTGTTGGGCCAATACCGAAGGGTGGAAGATAGTATTTAAACTCAGGTTGCTTGGTCGTTGAGGACTCACTGTTCCATTCCTCCTCTCCTCTCCGGTAAACGCCTCCTCCTGGGCACCACTGTCTTTTCTTGAACCCTCTACATCCTTTTTCCGCCATGAAATTCACTGCCTTGGTAACTTTGCTCCCTTTACTCCTCTCGAGCACCGTGGGCTATGCTACGGCGAGCCGGGACGTTTTCCAAGCAAGGCAGGCTCATGCGAAAAAGAGTCTCGTCGATGTCTGTGCTGCTGTGGATACAGATATCCATATTGACGTTGGCGGTATGTGATGTCGTACAAGTGTCACTTTGCGCGAGGCTTAAGCAACCCGTTCATAGACATACACATTCTTGCGGGACACATCAAGCTCTGTCTCTGTTTATCTATCCTTCCTGGCTTCCTTGACAGCCACCCAGTGGCGAAGAAGGTAATCGACAAGTATGGTCGGGACGACGCCCGTAATTACTTCGCCGGCATTGTGAGCAGATCCCTTTCTTCACGCCCTCACACCCTAACCTCGTTCGACCTTCCAGATCAAAGATCAGAAGGGTAGACAGGAATGTCACTACCCGACCCACGCGGTCCCCTTCTGCAGCATCGACAACCCCTGCAGATTTTCCTGCGAGAAAGGCCATACTCCTTTCCCCGGCACTAAGCCTACTGCCTGTGTCTGTCAGCCACCCTTCACCGAGTGCAATGGGGTGTGTGGAAACTTCCCACGCGGATGTGGTTCGCAGGGTTTCTCTAGCAAGAAGCGCCATGATAATACTTGCCCCGTTGGCAAGACCGTATGTGGTGTCCCCAATAACGGAAAGGGTCACGAATGTGTTGATATCACAAAGGACCCTGAGAGCTGTAAGTTGTTTTTCCCTAGCTGGTGTGTGTGTACTGCGATACTGATGACGGAACTTCAGGTGGCGGTTGCACTGTTGCTTCTCCCTTTGGGAATAACGTCGCCGACGGCAAGAACTGCCACGCTCTCCCTAACGTCGACAAGGTCCAGTGCGAGAAGGGAGCTTGCAAGGTTATCTCCTGCAAGAACGGTTTCACGGTCTCCCAATCGAAAGATAGTTGCGTCAAGCCTCATCTCAACCGCCTCCGCCGAGTTCGCCGTGGGGATATCATCGATGACGTTTTGAACCTTGTCGTTGGCAAGCACCTTTTGGCCCATGGGTTCGATGTCGTCAGCGTCGGGGAGTGGCTTCA
>Ga0307514_10002495_pt1 | contig 19024 bp, 16 predicted proteins | sample 16_EM_MG_FD_203088 | JGI IMG/M metagenome (GOLD analysis project Ga0307514, IMG submission 203088) | Populus trichocarpa ectomycorrhiza microbial communities from riparian zone in the Pacific Northwest, United States - 16_EM | ecosystem: Host-associated > Plants > Roots > Unclassified | place... | reverse complement strand
TAGATGCAGGTGAATGTGCAAAACTTTTCCAAACCTGCTAGGAACCGTAACCGAAAGATACTGAAACTAGGCAATAAACATATACTAATACAATACTACCTTTACCAGGCAATATGAAATAGAAAACAAACTTTTGATCATCTTGTTAGAAATAACGACAGAGACCAATACCGGATGAGAAGCCTGATATGAAAAACAAAGGAAAACAAAAACCCTCACTCAAAAGTAAAAAAAAAACAATTATAAGGAATAGTCATCAGGGTGGAGTAGAGTGAAGAATTTGTAAAAAAACCTTAGATGCCTGACTCAAGCGTCTGGTCTTCTGAGGATTTCCTCGCAGTTAATATCGAACCGTTCGCACCATGTCTTAACACCTCTCATCAACTTCTCGGTGTTATCCCACTCCTTATCCGCATTGAACATAGCATCGACAAATTCGGCACCACTCTTTCGTCCCATTTGGATGCCCTTCTCACAGCTCTTTGCCCCGTTCCACATAAACTTCTCGCATGCACTAAGGAGTGTCTTGAGCTTCTGCCAAAGCCTTTCACCGTTGTCGAGAAAATCGCTGACAATCTCCTGGTTTTCATTCCTGGTGATAAGCCCGTAAAACTCACGTGCTCGTTTGAGTTTACCACTAAGAAGGATCAGAAGCTCCCACAGCTTACCAGCCACATCTGTTGCTGCGTGAAAGCGACCATGGTGGAATTTTGTCCAATTGAAGATCCACTCGCCAAGAGAATTGGCGTCGAAGACACTCCCAAGAAGGATGATAGGGCGTTCTTTGGGGTCCCAGTTCTTGAGACTGTAGTCAGGGGGAATACCGTGCTTGGCTGCTTCGGCACGATGCTCCTCAGGATCAATTATTGGCGTATCAGGTCCCGCGGTCTTGGCTCTTCTCGCAGTAGGGCGAGGGGGTGAACGAGGGGTACCCTCACCCGCAGCCCATGTAGACTCACGCCTGTGGCTGCGGGCTGAGCGGGTACGATCCCTTGGTGGTGGTGATTGGGGCCCTGTATGCCCAGGGAAAGGTGTGAACTGTTACAGTTTGCAATTAGACCTTTCAGATCAAGTGGATTACAAGGAGAATACTCACATAATCGGATTGTGGGAAACTTGGCATATAGGAGGAGAAGAATGGTGGCGCCGCGCCATGAGCCCCATGAGAAGTTGACGGTGGGGTGTGTAGTGGAGTATGCATGTAAGCCGCACCTGCCCTGGTATGTGGACGTGGTGGTGGTGGTGGGGTTGCATAGTCATGAGAACTGAAGTCGGCATGCTCATGAGTCGCAGCGCGCCTCATTCCAGGAAACTCTGCTGTGTTGTAGTCATGACTCCTCCGGCGGGAATGATGAGGAGTTCTTGGAGATGGCGCTGGAGTTGGGATTGAGCCAGCACCACTGTATTCATAAAAGGTGTGAGCTCTAGTATTCGCAAAATTCGGAGGCGGTGGTGTATAATATCCATATGGTGAGAATGGATTTGGGGGATATGGGGAGTTTGGTGGTTCGAACTGCATTTTGGCGGAGTTATATCCCTTCTTTGTCTGTCCTCCTGTTTTGAGCTCTATAAGTAGTATATTGCTAGATAAATCGTGGATGGTTGTGCTATGTTATTCAAGGATAGCCTGCTTCTGTGTATTCGATCATAGGATTTCAGCACGAAAACCGTTGAATTCGCCAACTTGACTGCTTGGGGATTTTATGGGACAGAGTCTTTAATAATCGTCTATTCCGGATCCGCTTGTTTGGCGAATGCTGCACAATGATGAAGCTAGGAAGTAGTGTGGAGAGGGATCGAAAAAACCTTTCGAAACTGCGTGGGCATGGGGCGAGTATATATACGAGCTGATCCATTTTGGCCCTTGAAGCGCCAACCCCTGGTCACTGCAGCATCCTTACACACACCCATAGCACTCCACCCTGCCGCTTTTTCCCAACTCATTTTCTCATTTTGCAGGGTGGTGTGAGACTGGTGGGTGGCCAGTGATTGGGCACTGTGATAAATAATCCTCAGCTTTCTAAGTGCAAAAGGTAGGGAAAAGGGCCACTTAGCAGCTTCCAGTTCCTTCGACGGTTCCTCAACTTCAATGGGCGTACATACTTAGACCAGCGCACGCAACTTGTATGGAAGCTCAGCCACAGTCAGGACAATAGCAAGTAGGGGATGCCGCTGGTTGGGCTAGGGCTTATATGAATGATCTTGCAGCTTCCTTGCAAATACCAGTAAGTACCGTGGATGGGTGGTTGAGAATGTCCTGGGAAATGCATCCCAGGAGCTTTTTCATCCCATAGCTCCCTTCCATCCTATCGGACGAAGTCCCAATACTTGATTTTCGAGATAACCAAGTGTGACCGTACGCTCAACAGAATTCCTCGTGAGATTAGTTTTCAATTTGAGTCATTTTGCTCCCAATATTGGAACGTTGGGATGATACTAATATGAGTGAGTATAAGCAATCTCCAATTTCACAAGGAAGAGTTTTCCACGTATGCGTCTCAGGGCGTGGCTTGAGGTGTGTGTATGAACGAGTATTGTGTCAGATGGGCGATGACGAAAACCCAAGCCCAGTTAGGGCAAGGAGGAGCAGTTCGAATGAGAAGAGAGGGGTTGCTTTAGATCGCTCTACAAACGGACAACTCAGCCAACCGCTGCAAAGGCTTACAACAATGCCGCTTCACCAACTTGGCCTTGTTGTGGCTTCTTCGAATAGCAGGATATCGATGCGCAGGTTTTTCTGCCGGAATATTGCATGATAAGGATAGCCCTTAAAATACTATCCAGGCTCTGGCAGGTACCTACTGAAATAATATGGTTCCTGAAGCCGAGGGATCAGATTGATCGCAGATTCACCCTTTCTGGTAGCCTTTCTGGCAGTTTGGTTGACTGGGGCTCATTGGAAGTCCTCTCCTTGTATCCTTATTATCCCCAAATAGAATGACTCCACGTTCCAGGTCCTGTACGGCTGTACGGTATCAGTCAACCTACTTACACTACGCTTGGAATTCCCACTGTGATCCTTCGCTACGGATGTCATCCCAACGGCGGCACTCTTCGAGGTCACAAATCTGGGCAGTGAATTGGATAGAATGCCCTACCCCCATCCATTAGTTGGACCTAATGCCTTAGTCCGACTCCAGATCTGTGTGTTTGAAGCAGAGGCCCAAATGGATATAAAAGAGCCTCCTAGTTTCACCACCAGCACGTTTGGCAGTATAGTTGGCACTGACCCAATATATGCCTTGCAACAGGGAGGCTCTATCATTCCATTCACCAGGAAGCCCAAGGGGTTGATTGTACTTTCTAACCACCATATGTCAGATTAAATATATATGGTAGTGAGTCATGAAGTCATCTGAGAAGCTCTGATGGCTTCATCATTTGAATCATACATTGGTTCCCGTTATTCTTGAGCTCATATGTCGATTGGGATGGAGTTTTGGAGTCGTACGAAATACATTTGTTACATCCGCTGAGTTAACAGCACTATTAGTTACATTACCGAAAAAGGATTACATGCGTGGGCGTAGAGTATACTTTAATCAGATATCCTTAGACTGCCCTATCTGGTATATTATTGCTGCTCTTGGTTTAGATGTAGTAGCTAGATGGCCTATTGTTTTCTTGTCAGTATCAAGGCTGCCAATCGAAGGTGGATACTCCGTACAGCAGGCGGCACAAAACTTCATACTCTACTAAGTACGGATAGATATGGTTACTTTAGAATCGTAGCCCCGGGCGGTGACGTTGTCAAGGCTCAGGTTATTTTGCGCGACCCCTCTTTGTGTAATAAGCCGAGCTTAATCTGACCGTGCTTGCAAGGGAGCTGGGCGGTGAGGCTCGGTATCAGTTTAAGGACATAGGTCATAATTAGTCTTATGCCAAGCCCCTGAAACTGCTGGTTGTAACCGAACGCACTCAGCCGGTATGCCACTTGCTGACGGATATCAGACTAGGTACCCTAGCTCGAGCCAAATGTCACGTAGGTACTCCGTACTGACATAGTTTTATGCAGCGAGTCTCAGATATGCAATGTAGACTAAAAAATAGACTAGCGTCTATCTGCTTGGCATGCGTGATGAGATAACCACTGGCAATATTCTGAGATCGAGATCTGTATATGAGGCTGTAATTATCACTACCATCCAATCCACCAGAAATGAAGCACGCATGGTGTCTACAATCACGTGTACAGGGAGTATCCGTAACTTCCCAAGCCCATGTATTTAGTGGGGACCCAAGAAGCTTTTAATGAGAGAAGGTTATGTATGCATATATTGGTTACTTAGGGACTTCCTACATCAATTGCTCCTGGCCGAATAGCCCCAGTACTTAGGACTCGCCTCAGTAGTCTAGACAACCTATTCACTAACCCCACCCGTTGTGGTAATTGCTCTACGTACTGTACGAGCTCAACCAGAATCAATTCTCCATGTGACGCTACCTAGTCTCGTAACACCCGACAGCTCGTGCGCAGTTCAATAATTACAGGAATCATTAAACCCTTTAGAACCAGATTACGCGTGTACATGCAATTGCAATTTGTTGGTATGTACGGTACCATACACATGTATATCATATATCAGGTGCTAGCCCCTGTGATCACTCTTTTGGTCTAGTGGTATGTATCTTTCCAACCCAGCACTACCCGATTGGTAGTCTAGTGGCCCGATTGGGAAGCGTGGGCTGCCAATTGTCTGGTTAGGCATGGCGTGCACGGACTTGCAACTGCGATTCCAACAACCTCGAGCCCAGGATATTGTGTATATCACTCTATGGAAAGACAATTAGGGCCTTATGAAGCCGGTTACTGACAGGCCTGATTCTATCTGCGGCAGCAATAGTTGCAGTCTCGTGTTGCAGGCGGACTGTTGCTCTTGACTCTTTTTAGATGAAGATACAGCAATTGGCATGGGCAACCCAACATGAGGTTACCCTACTACTATCCATAACCTAGTCTCGTGCCCCTATGGCTGGATTATGATGAAGTCCAATAGAGCTAATTATGTAGCCACGGGCCTATCTCTCCTCCTCTCAATCGACTAGCCTGGTTGCATAAAACCCTCGTGGAGGTCAATCGACCGCCTTATGCGGGTTACAAGTAGTCGTTCTGGCAACAGGCCTTTTGTGATAGCCTACGGGTTAATCGGTATCTAAGGGATTATGCCGGCAGCTATTGTGATAAACACTACAGGCCCTGAAAGCTCCTAGCTGTTGATATCTGTTCCTTTTATGGGTATGAGGCTAAGCAGTTATATATCTGCAATATTTATGCATTCTATTGTAACTTGTTGTGCCTTCAAAGACTGTAAATTACTAGGGGAGCTCTCTCCTACCATGGGGCAACATCTCGTGATCCTTGAATCTAGTGTCGTACCAACAATCCATCTACCCACTAGCAATCCCGGGAAGGATCCGGCGAACAACCCCGAATCCCAGTCTGGTTGCACGCACCTAAATCTCAATCGCTTCTGCTGCCGAGCTGTAACATCTCCACATTCCATGAAAAATCCCTGCAAGATACCGCTGACTGAGACAGATCCCCGACGTTGCTATACCCAAATCAGGTCGTTTTTTTTACCCCGCTTTCAAGGAGGAGGCAGGTAATTACATCTACAGGAATAGTGCTTGGTTGATTGTTGTGTTGGTACGAAGAAACCCTGCATGGCCAAACCCTGCTGCGTGTTCAGGCTCGACTGGTCTTCTTTTGACGTCAGAATTCCTATTTGCTAATATCATTTTCCCCACCCCACCCTCTTATAGCTGGGGTGGTGCGAGACTGTTACCTAAGTATAGATTACCTCTCACAAAAGAGGTCTCGATATAATATATGCAGAGCAGCTTTCAGTCTGCTTCCAGCAAATCAAATATTATTTCCTGAAGCAAACGTTGAGCGCGGAAAGCCAAGCGGGAAATGGTGATGCCGATGCCAGTATTTGTTTTTCAGCCACCCTGCATGCACCTTGAAGGATACCCTATTGAGCGGGGTAGAGACGGCCGTTCTTGTCTGAGTGATCAGTGATCAGTGTAATGATGCTAACATCCTCACGCATATTGTACCCCGCACCAGTGTTTAGAACCAATGGATTGCGTCACGATATAGTACATGGACATCCTAAAGCTGACATTGAGGCGAGACTTGTGATTCGATTATTCTAATATGTAGTACTAGTACATCTGCATTTGGGTATGTATTAGGTATGTCTATGTGCACGTGCATTTGACACTTACATAGATCACATGAGTCTATTAATAGCTCTGGTACCTGGAAAACGAACCCGCTGCTTGGCAAACAGGGCCCTTTCAGTTTTTCTTCACGACGATTCAAACGTCAATCGCCACAATCATATTTCTCGATGCATCGCATCACTCTTTCACCGAGCTCACCCACAGCACTACGGCACTACAGCACTCAATCGCCAATATGTATGCCATCTGTCCTTCCCATAGCCAAACGACTGCCTTAACAGCATGCAATCAATCTATCTGGGTACGTTCCAAATACCTCTGTTTGAGCATGAGCAAATGAGCACATTCTCCTGTGCCCCCTAATCTGATATATCACCTATATGAAATATTTCCCCACTTCCCTTCCTCCATTCGCTGGTCACTTGACTTGTCCCTTTTTCAGCCCCTTTAAGATGCCACCCTTTCTGTGAGAATGATGATAATTCTACCTAACGACCAAGTTCCTTCGGGGACGATGCGGTTATTTACACACTGAAAATTCTGACTTACTATCAATCAACATTGTTTATGTACCACCCGCTCGCCCTGCTTTGGGCCCGCAGCTGGAGATTTGAATTAGGACCTGGTGCTAATCCTTATCTTGCAGGGGTTTAGGAATCGGGCTGTGGATTGAATCTGCAAGGCATATCATATCAATTGGAACTGTAATACCTATTCACAAGTCTGGAATTGTGGAGCTATCGGTGTTGGGTGTTTTCATCTCAATTAAACTGCAAGAGGTACTAACCTATAAAGCAGCGAATATTTGCTATTGACGCGGTGATGAATTCGAGGCTACTAGTGGGCGCCTCACTAATTTGGCAGTGTAATGGTCTGTTCACGAGCATAATGCCAGATTGGTGTTGTTAAAATGTTTGACTAAGATGATGCACATGGAGGGGTTTTCACGCTCACGACATGGTGGCATTGTTAACATGAATTAGAGGACAAGACCCTGAGTTAAGAGGTAATCTACCACCCAGTGCCCAATCATGAGTTGTTCCATACTTTTGAGTTATTTATGTGTTTTCCAGAAGCATTAAAGACGTCAGCCTGCATGTATTAGCTCCATCGTCGTCCCATATGTTCCAAACCCATTTCTCCAATAACAAGTCCATCCGTAGTACTCCCACTATACCCGCTCTTCTCTCCTCCGAGAATCTCAGCCCAAATTCCGTCCATCAACTCCGTAACCTGCCGTGCTTGCTCCCTGACTAACCCATCACAGTCAACACCTCGTACATATTCCACGACTCTCCTCACCTCATTCAATCTATCCCTGACCCATCCTCCCCCCGGCTGATTGTAGTTTTTCAGATGTCCAGCCAGGCATACCATTGCAGCTCGTCTAAGGATACCCTTCTCGGGGGTCGTCTCAACCTGTAATACTGCTAACGAGATATCCATTGCCATTTCACATGTGCTTGCACCGATTCCCAGGGGGTTTGTCTCCACTGCGACAGATAGGATAGATAGTGCCGAAGTCCTAATACGGACATCTTCAAGATGAGTTCCAGGAGGAGGAAGCCAATTTTTAATGATATGGAGGTGACTTTTTCGTGTGAGTATTGCATGAGGTGGGAGAGGATTTCCAGCTTCATCGACCTCTCCCTCATCTCCACCTTCTTTTTCTTCCACCTCCAGGTTCTCATCGCTAGTGTCAATAAATGGATTTTTTTTGAGTTCCATGGCTTTGAGACTTTCTTTGACCTCGTCACCTCTATCCTCCTCGCTTCTGTCCTCCCTTCGCCGCCTCCGGCTGACAATTTCGATCATCCCTCGGGCAACTGTATGCGCAGTCTCGCCTACAAGCATCATCCCTTCTCTTTCCACAGTCCCCAACAAGGCTTCACCGATCCGAAGCCGCTCATCTAGCGTTAGTGCACCAGAGTTGTCCATGTAACTCTCTACAAGCAGCCGTACAACAGAGCTGGGATGCTTTTCGCTGAGCGATTGTAGGCATTTGACGACATTAAGATACACGAAGCTATCAACGTCTTTTATCATGGAAATGAGCAAGCGTAGGGTAGTTGGAATGTCCAGAATCGGGGAGCGAGCAAGGATGAGTTGGCGGAGGAGATAGAGCCCATGGGCACGAATGGGGACAAGCGTATCAGTAACATAGGATAGTGCGGTTTTGTAGGTGGCCTTTTGCTGGTCAAGGAGGAGGGACTGTGGGGTTCCTCCAGTGGTGCTGTCAGTAATTGTCTTTGGTGTGAACAGCGATAGGAAGGATGAAATATTAATTGCTAGGGAGGATATTGATGGGTCAACTAGGTGAGCCGGCGCGGTGGAGAGGAACTGAAGCGAAGGCGTAAGAGTGTGAAGGAGTCGCTCATCCTGCTCTGTTAATTGAGTTTCAGGGTTTGCTATCATGGAACTGAGCAAACTCAGGGTAACTGTAATGCGCTCCATGGAGTCAGAATCTTCGCTAGTTGCAAGTGCGGCAGCCTCGCCCATTTCCTCATCCTCGCCCTCGTAGTCTTCAGCGCTGCGCCTTTGCTTGGGCATATCAGAGACTCTGCTAGGCCTCATAGGGGCATTTGTGGACGTTTCAGGGTCTATGATTCGACTAAGCCCCTGCAGAGATGGACTGCTTGTACCTTGAAGCTGTTTCATACGCTGTTCCTGCAGGGTTTGCCGCGAGGAGACGTATTCAGCTAGGATATTTCTGATGACCTGAAGTGTCTCTGTGGGCTTCTTACCCAGATTATCCGTGTGGTTGGTGAGAATTTGCTGCAAGACTTTAAGACGGACGAGGACTCTGTGGTTTGTGTGAGCCGGGGAACCAGGCGAATAATGAAATGGCTCATACCTAACGGGATCTTCTTGCGTGTTACCACCACCAATACTTAGCCAATCACCCAGAATGTGAAGGAAAAGCGCCGCAACGGCACCCCCGTCCTCACTGACTTGGACATCTTGAAGTAACCTCATAAATTCTTCTACCCTCCCATCAACTGCTTGCATACCGAGTCTCTCACTATTGGCTTTTCTGTTGCGTATTTCTACCCCCCCATATTCTCCATTCCCAAATTCCCAGCTCCCCCCTCCAGTGTATCCCAGATTGTACAGTATCTGCTCAAGCGGTTTCTTCTCCTTTCCCATTGATGTAGCATGTACTGAAACTTTGGCATCAATCGTTTTGATACAGCTAATGAGCAATGTCCTTGGGAGGTCGCTCCACTGTGCAGTCTTCTTTTTCTCCTTTGAAACACACATTAAGCCCCATAATGAAAGAAGCACTGGTTTTAGCAATCTCTGTGGAATGAGTGGGGTAGGGTGTGCTTTCAGGAGGTAATTAAGTGTGGAGAGGGCAGTTAGGAGAGTTTGTTCTGGCACTATGGCTGGGGTATCTTGCCGCCCTTCTGCTGGATTTGCCTCCAATTCCACATCCACATCAGATATCATTGATATCAAGGGTTTAAATGGGCCAGTTTGTATCACTTGTGTATCCTCTACAAGATTTTCGAGCTCCAGCAAGGCTTTAGATGCCACAGTCCTGTTGTTTGGGATGGCTGGTATAGGTTTCGTATATAGATCTCTCTCCTTATTTTTATCCCGCCCATATTCTGGATCTAATTCCTTCAGTATTGGTGCTATGACCTCTTTGTCTATAACTCTCTCGACACTCTTTTTAGCCAGCAACTCCGCGACTATATAGGCTGCTGCTCTTTTCAATCCTTCATCGGATCCACTGCGCACTAGCTCTACCAATTGAGGACAAACAATGCGGAACCACTCTTCAGGGCTTATGGACTTTGGGACAGAGCCTATGAGCCTCGCTGCTTTCGCCAGAGCATCAAGAGGAATTTCCGGGGTTCCTGAAGGTTGCGTACCAGACACAGCCGATGTGGGGGTAGACAAGAAGAGCTGGAGAATGTGCCTGACAGCATTGGGGCGGTGGATGGGGATAACTGAAAGCTTTGCAGTTACGGGGGCGAGGAACCATCCTGGACATTGGGGGTGCACGAGAGACATCAGTAATGGCAGAAGCTGAGGTGTGGGAATTCTATTCAGGGTAACCAGTTAGATCAGATACAATGACAATAGCTATGCAGGGAAATGAGCAATTAAGGACACAGGATTGAAAGCAGATAGGCGGATCATCAAGTAAGATTATTTTATTCATTTAGGTAACATATGGTTGTTCTATGAATTGATGCGAAGGTGGAGCTCGGCGGAACATGGTGGTGCAGTAGCTCAGGGAAAGGTCTAACCTACCCTTCGATTAGAGATTCCCAGCGTGCCCCCCATGTTGACTTTTCATCTCTGGTCAAGCCGTTGTCTTGAGCGGGATTGAAGGCTAATTCCCCATAACCAGCCACGAGGTCCACGAGGTATCTATCCTTCAGCAGCTCGGCAGCCTCTCCTCTACCATCTTGCAGCCCAGATAGAGCTAGTATTACATCCGTTAAGACATTGATGTCTTGTAGCCTGTCTCTGTTTCGTATGCCCCCGGAAAGGGTTTTAGGGGGAGGATGTATAATTACCTTCGCCCGTCTCTCCAAGGGTACCCCCACCCCAGGTGTCAGGCATGGGTAGATTCCTTCTAACACAAGAAGATCCAACAAGGCAATGATGATACGTCGGTCCTTTGGTGAGAATATATCCTCTGGGCTTGGAAACGATTTGTATTTTGTCAGTAGGTGAGCATGTATGTTTTGGACAAGAGAAATCGCATAAGCTATAACGGGTCCTAGTTCATCGCCATTGTGAATGTTTCCTCCAGGCAATGTGGTAGAAAGGCGACCTATTAACGTAGAAGCACTGAGGCCTCTGTGTTGGGCTTAGATGACACATATCATTAGCTATCATGCATGGCCTGTTGCTAGAAAGAGAAGATATTGTACCTCTATCGAGGGCCGGGGATAAAAAGCGTTCTGCTTCAGCTAAGGGGTCAGCCTGCATTGGATAAAATGTTGAGTCAGGATCTTGACGTCTGAGGCTTCACCCATTAGATATATACTAGGTGGATTACATAATCCAGAGCTAGCATTCTCGTTTAAGCTCGTGATCAACCTCACACCACGAACTGTTCAGATATCTGCAGTTTCACCTAGAATTACTTTCGCCGATCGGAACAATCGCAATGAGTGTAACTACACCTTTTCAAGCATTCATTGCAAAGCTAACGCGTCGTGCAGTTCGTTCCAGTTAACCCCCGCCCAATGCTTCAGTCACTGTACGTCTCTTCACGATATGATTCAACCGACTCAGAGGATACTTAAGTGGTGTGCTGATACTCGGAATACAGGGTGAATGAAGAGGTACTCGTGCGGCTAAAATGGGGAGAAACTGAGTACAAAGGCACTCTCGTCAGTGTAGACTCCTACATGAATATTCAACTCAACAATACGGAGGAATTCGTCGATGGCAAGAGTACTGGGAGCTTGGGACAGGTCATGATCAGGTTAGCTACTCGATTGGATGCTCTAAGGCCGGAATCTCAGTCTTACAAAGTACTGATTGCGGTTCTTTATGACAGGTGTAACAATGTTCTCTGGATTTCCGGGGCGAAAAAGGAGGACAAGGATGTCAAGATGGAGGGCTAGGTTCTAAAAATCAAGTTTGATGAATAGGACATGGCATTATTGTGGGGGACGAGGGGCAGCGTGGGGAAGTTTCTAGATTGGGCCTCGACTATTCTCAACAGCCAGGGGTACGTGGCTATAAATTCAGGTCTCTTCCTCGCACAGGCGTGATACCCTTAGTGGATGATGATACGATACAGGCTAGGTACTATACTTTTATAATGGTTTTGCATTTGCAGTATTGGATACATTCGATACCAGACATCAAATTGACCGACTACACACGTGGCTCGGTTGCTTGGATACTCTCCTGATGTGCAAATGCACATGTAATTAACTTTTTATGACGCCGGATGTTTCCACTCATACCCAGCCTCTCGTAGAAGATAAACATGACGGATACAGTCCAGGCAAAAGTACTATAGCACCTGTTACCCTGAACATAAAACCAGACTATTTTAGGGGGCGTTGTTTTGGTCAAATGGATCAACATATAAATGAACTCAAATTTGAACTGTAGTACCACAAAATCCGGGAAATAAAACCCCAGTCTCTCGATACAAGACAAGGGTCTTATTTGCCAAATTTTGCGGTACCCAATTCAGGGCGCAAAATGGCTAGTCTGGTTAGTGCACAAGTGCGGCTTTCTGCCCAGACCAAATCAGTTCAGCCCTAACACAAAAAGTTCTTGTGTTAGTTTACTCTGGTCAATCACGAGCGAAAACCATCGTCCTCTCCAGGGAAGCCATCAGGAACCGCGATCCCAAGTAACAGTAACTAACCTATATCTCTCCAACGGACAACCACCCCTAAGTCAAATGACCAGCACCACCCGCCGCACTGCTGAGGATCCTGTAGATCGTCCAAGCAAAAGGCACAAACAGGGCGCAGATAAGGTCCAAGGCGAACCCACTGCAGTGGACAGAGCGAATCCATATCTTGCACATATGTTTGACAACAGTGAGCCGACTCAGGATGGAAATGGTGGGAGCCATGGCCGTTCTATGATGGGGAACTTCGTACGGCATCAAACCACAGCCAAAATGGCACATGCGGCGGAGGATGGGCCTCTAAATCATTTCAACGGGAAGCCGCTGTCCCAAAAATACTTCGATATTCTAAAATTGAGGAGGAATCTTCCAGTTCACCTACAGAGGTGAGTACGATCGTGCCCAAGGTTGAAACTGCCAGCTAATGTGTCACTGATGTGCTAGACAGGAATTTCTGGATATGTATCATTCGACTCAGATATTAGTATTTGTCGGGGAGACTGGTTCAGGGAAAACTACACAGATTCCTCAATTCGTCCTATTCGATGATCTTCCACACTCGACGGGCTTGCAAGTTGCTTGTACGCAGCCACGTCGAGTGGCTGCAATGTCTGTGGCCAAACGTGTTGCGGATGAGATGGATGTCAAACTAGGGGAAGAGGTTGGTTACAATATCCGTTTTGAGGATAACACAGGACCCAAGACTATACTGAAGTATATGACGGATGGTATGTTGCTCAGAGAGGCAATGAATGACCATAACCTCAGCCGGTACTCCTGCATCATTCTCGATGAAGCCCACGAAAGGACATTGGCTACGGATATCCTCATGGGTCTGATGAAAGAGGTTGCAGTAAGGAGACCGGACCTGAAGATCGTTATCATGTCTGCCACTCTGGATGCCCAGAAATTCCAACGGTACTTCAATGATGCCCCGCTTCTTGCTGTTCCTGGTAGGACACACCCTGTCGAGATTTACTACACGCCGGAGCCAGAAAGAGATTATGTGGAAGCTGCATTGAGAACAGTTCTCCAAATACATGCCACTGAGCCAGAAGGAGATATCTTACTATTTCTGACGGGAGAGGAGGAAATAGAGGATGCTTGCCGGAAGATAAAACTTGAGGCAGATGAGCTGTTAAGAGAAACCGATTGCGGGCCACTCAGTGTCTATGCACTGTACGGAACACTGTCTCCAGCCCAGCAGCAGCGCATCTTCGACCCTGCGCCTCCTCCAAGGAAACCGGGCGGCACACCTGGGAGGAAAGTTGTTGTATCTACTAACATCGCTGAGACATCCCTCACCATTGATGGTATTGTTTATGTTGTGGATCCCGGCTTTTCGAAGCAGAAAGTCTACAATCCTCGTATACGTGTCGAGTCTCTCCTCGTATCCCCAATCTCGAAAGCTTCTGCCCAGCAGAGAGCTGGTAGAGCTGGCCGTACAAAGCCTGGAAAGTGCTTTAGGCTATACACAGAGGGTGCATACAAGAAGGAATTGATTGAGCAAACACATCCAGAAATCCTTCGGAGCAATCTAGCCAGCACAGTGCTTGAATTGAAGAAGCTTGGGATAGACGATTTGGTGCATTTCGACTTCATGGATCCCCCCGCCCCTGAAACCATGATGAGGGCCTTAGAAGAGCTGAATTATTTAGCATGTATAGATGATGATGGGTAAGTTCTCAAAATACCCAAAGCTAAAGCCACATGTACTAATAAACTGTGGGCAGGGACCTCACAGAACTTGGCCGTAGGGCATCGGAATTTCCTCTTGACCCGGCCCTTGCAGTAATGTTGATAACTTCTCCTGAGTTTGAATGCTCAAACGAGATGTTGTCCCTCACCGCACTCCTCTCAGTCCCACAGATTTTCGTTCGTCCTGCCAATGCCCGAAAGTGGGCCGATGAAGCCAAATCGCTCTTCGCCCATCCTGACGGAGATCATCTCACTATGCTCAATGCTTACCACGCATTCAAATCAGATGCTGCCCAACCCGACCCAATGATGTGGTGCCGTGAGAACTATCTAAGCTATAGGAGTTTGACAAGTTGTGATAATGTGAGGGCGCAGTTGGAGAGGATCATGGTGAAAAACGACCTTCCACTGGTTAGCACGCCGTTTGAAGACAAGAAGTATTATACCAATATACGCCGTGCATTGTGCGCCGGTTTCTTCATGCAGATTGCAAAGAAAACAGGGAACGGAAAGAGTTATGTAACAGTAAAGGACAATCAGGTGCGTAAATTCTATAACCCCTCCACACTGTGATACTAATGTGTATTGAACTTGATCAGACTGTTCTCCTCCACCCATCTACAGTCTTGCTTCAGGAATCAGAGTGGTTAATCTACAATGAGTATTACGCTAATTCCTTATCTTTTGTCCCATAAATTACCACTAACAAATAATAGGTTCGTTCTCACATCGAAGAATTATATTCGCACTGTGACTCAGATCAAGCCTGAGTGGCTATTCGAGATAGCCCCAATATACTACGACTTAGAAACATTCCAGAAGGGTGAGGTTAAGTCAGCATTGGAGCGGGTACTGGATAAGCAAAAGCGACAAGAGGATCTAAACAGAAGGTTGAAGGGGAGATCCTCAAAACGATAGGCGACAGTACTATTGAGGTTTGAGGATAAGTTTAAGCGGTCTTGTGACGATATATTATGATTTAGTCTTTGGCATCACAGCAAGCTACTTAGTACTAGACTGTTTCTGCTGGGGGCTGGCATATCTTTTGTGAACTTGGAGGAAAGGCATTATGGGTGCACTGTCGGGCTTGCTTGCAGCAACTTGGAAGGCTTGATTTCAGAACTCGTGTAATTTCACCATTTATTCTTGCAGGTTAAAGATGACCCCATAGTACCGCTGTCAAGCCTGGGGGAGAGGAGAAAACACCATACTTTCGTTGCTCACCGTTACATATGTTGAAGAATTCGAAGGTTGACATTCAATGGAGCATGGTCGCATTGAGGGTAACTGCTCGACTGGAGATACGGAGGAGACTACCTAAGTAATAACGTACTCCGGCTGGGCTAGCCTTCATAATGTAATACAAGCCGAGAAACCAGGCTCGTGTGGCCATGGGCATAGGTAATCAATCTCATGCCTGGTACAGTGCGAGTCAGAAAAAAAGAGCTATGTCACTAGAAGTATTTGTAAGAGCTCCTTGCAAGTTCACGTAGAGCTCCTCCAAACGGCCATCAACCAGAACATAGTGAGTTCACCCACAGCTGGTACCGTATCTGGTGGAACTGTATCTGGTAAATTCCGGTCGATGTACCATAAACTGACATAGCCTGTATCAGTTGGGTGGTCAACCAGACTACATTGGGGCGCCATCTGTAAGTAGGGATCATGTAGTTACAGAAGCAGCGGGGTGGGTCTGTGTGACCGTCGCCATACTGGGCCCTAGGTAGGTAGTGGTTTAGGACTACTTAGACTGGAAACTGCTCGCGTGCCGCAAACCGTTATCAAAAAATCTATAGAGTAGAGTACAGTGTATTTAATTGTATTTAATTCTGGACATCTTAGCTGCACTACCACACTTACTGATATTATTCATCCTCTATGTAGATGTGATGCGAGAATTGTCCAATCAAAAGTTGCTATGCTTTCACGCCCTTGTTCAGGTGATCCATGCTATATACCAGAGCTCCGAACTCCAGCGCGAAAACGACCCTTAAAACTATGAGACCGGCGAGTACGTTAGTTCATGTATGATGCCGGCGAGGTGCATGGACCCTGTTAAACATGGTAGATCATCGACAGCGGCATCTGAAAACACTAGTACCACATGTATCATCAGCCAATAGAGATGCATTCCTGAAGCACGGTAAGCCAAGGAAGTGGAATGAATGCGAAATATAAACCTGGGGGAGCTCACCGATAGTGGTAAGTAGGCCCCGAATTCCGTCTCGCTGGAGCTCCACCTCCCTCTCCCAGCCAGTGATACCTATCTGTAGTTGGTATGTAGCCACCCAAGCAAAGCTTTCTGTGCTCCAACAACCTCCCTCCTCCCTCACATCACATACTTAAGTACGGCAGTCTTGAGTTCAGCGTTCCAGCGTTACAGTTCCAGCGTTACAGTTCCAGCGTTACAGTACAGTTCCAGCGTTACAGTACAGTTCCAGCGTTACAGTACAGTTCCAGCGTTACAGCGATCGTCAAACCTCTTATAACATACATCTGAACCTTCACGTGCGGCTCTGGTTGCATTGATTTCCTGTATTGGTACCAACAGGGATACCAATATTCTCAAACTACCACATTGGGTGACAACGGTTCTGCTTTCTAAGTTGGTAGCCCAGGCTACTTCGGGGAGGTTTTTTTTGTCGTTAAAGCTTACTTAGCACCGTCTCCCGTACTTCACGATGAAGTTTGGACGCAAGTACGTACAAGCATCTATCTAGATGCAGTCGTAGCCGTGACTCCCACTAACAAGAATTATCACGGCTTATAGCCTTCCACGCAACCAGGTACCAGAATGGGCAGGCTCGTATATCAATTATAAGGCATTGAAACGCCTCATAAAGAGTGAAGTCGAAGCAATACGAGATGGCCGAGAGTCGGACATAGCTCGTGAGTGGATAATCCCCCCACCTGGTGGCGGCTGGGTAAACTGAATCAAACACTGACTGCATCATAATGCACTAGCTTTCTTATTCTCTCTCGACCGGAATCTGGAGCTGGTGGACTCATTTTACAACAAACGCCTGGCGGAGCGTACCCGACGACTCAACCTACTCAAATCACGTTACGGCATCGATTCGAGTAAAACGCCAAACGTGCCGGAGGGGCTGGATCATGATGAATTGGAGGAATTAGTTGGTGCTTTGTTAGAGTTAAGAAGTGGATTGAGGAAGGTCACATGGTACGGGGAGGTCAATAGGCGGGGGTTTATCAAAATATTGAAGAAAATCGACAAAAAGATCAATGTCTGTGCCCAGAAACAATATCTCGAGACCAAGGTTTTCCCAAAGGCTTTCGCAACAGCCACGGAGGCTGAAGCAGCCAAAACATTGGTGAACGCATGGCTGTCAAAAGTAGTGGAAGCTGAAGGTCTTATAGCAAAGGACGACGATGACGCACGAAGTGACACCTCGAACAATACAACGAGGCACTTGCTCATGAGAACAGTGCCAACAAGTGCAGTAAATGGGGTACCCGATGGTGCAGTTGATAGCGTTGACCTGAGTCTGAAGGAAGATAATGCAGTTCTCTTGGAGAAAGTTTTGTCTACAACTTTAGCCTGGACAAAGACACTGCCTGTCAATACGGATTCTGGGAACCCGGTCACTCAGAAATTGCTTCTTAACCTCTTACAGCGTGGAATCAGCAGCAAGGCAGTCCGCTGCATTGATCTCCTCCTTGGGATGCTACCCAGCTTATACGAGGAGGATGACATTCATGAGAGGAATGTGATCCACAGGATGGTGATTGCCATTGGGAGGACCAAGTCACTATTTGGGCTGGCGTCAGCAAATGCTTCTGCTATGGCAGCACCTCTTGAGGGCGGCGGCTCAAAAACAGATCTCCTTCGTGGAAACATAGGGAATGGGCTTGGTGGGTGCTCACATGACCTACCATTCTATATCACACCAGCCGAATCACCTATATCAACTCCACCGGCGAGTGTGCATCAATTTGAATTTGATGGCACCGTGAAACTCTCGACACACGATGAATCTGTAAAATTATTGAGATACATCTTGGAGAAATTGCACCCGTCGCAGAGAACCGCACTAGTTGCAAAGGATACCCATGGGCGAATGCCCCTTCACTACGCAGCTCAGTATGGTTTCTTAGTTGTTTGCCAAGTGGTGATCAAGTTTATGAAGGAGTGGAACCAGTTTGATGTCAGTGAAGGGATTGATGCTCCGAAATGGCAAGATAATGACGGGCTTGCACCATTGCACCTTGCCATTATGAATGGACACCCCAAAACAACAAGGTGGCTGCTCCAGGCAGAAAGCTGGGACGGGACTTTAGGGGCATTACCTACCTCCGACAAAATTCTATCCGCAAGGAAGTCTGTCCTGGCATCATCTGCCGTCTTAATTATGGCCACAAGGTCCAACGCAACGACTATAGTGAAGCTGTTAGTGGATGCTGGGGTGGATGTTAACTATCAAGATGAACATGGAGAAACTGCTCTTCACACTGCAGCTAGACTGGGCCATGTCGAATGTATGCGGAATCTAATTGCTGGAGGCGCTGATATCGAGATCGCGGAGAACTCTTACGGGTGGACTCCTGTATTCATAGCAGCCGTAGAGGGGCAGCTATCGGCTCTGGAGGTCCTCGTGGAAGAGGGAGCCGAAGCAACGAAGCTCGACTCCTCTGGCTGGACTGCTATTGAGCACGCCGCTCTCCGAGGACACATTGAGGTGGCAAGGCGGCTCAAGGAGTTAACGAAGGCCATAGCCGTGTCTCCCCAGTCAGACAGCAGCATAGAGACTGCCCCAATCCCGATTGGCTACACCA
>Ga0307514_10002494_pt1 | contig 19026 bp, 17 predicted proteins | sample 16_EM_MG_FD_203088 | JGI IMG/M metagenome (GOLD analysis project Ga0307514, IMG submission 203088) | Populus trichocarpa ectomycorrhiza microbial communities from riparian zone in the Pacific Northwest, United States - 16_EM | ecosystem: Host-associated > Plants > Roots > Unclassified | place... | reverse complement strand
TCCACTGCGTCCACTGCGTCCACTGCGTCCACTGCGTCCACTGCGTCCACTGCGTCCACTGCGTCCACTGCGTCCACTGCGTCCACTGCGTCCACTGCGTCCACTGCGTCCACTGCGTCCACTGCGTCCACTGCGTTCACTGCGTCCACCGCGTCCACTGCGTCCACCGTGTCCACCACATCCACTGCACACACGGCCACTTTAGCCACCAGATTAGGATAGTAGGGCGGCCCCTGTAGATGCATCTCCAAGTTCCTTGGGAAGGCCGGTTGTAGTTTCTTCTTCTGAGAGGTCATGCATGGCTTCTTCGGGTGTGGGCAAGGGTCTTCTATACTTCAGGACCATTGATATCATTGCATACTGTGATGGCAATGATGTGAATATCTCTGTGCGAAAATCGCTATCAGTGATTGCATCATCTGTATGGTCCAGTTGTGTGTGGTAGTTACTAAGCTTGGTGAAGAATGCTTTAGGTGGTTTGTCCTCCTTGGGTCGGCAAGAATGGAACTGGCGAAGGATGTTCCGTCTGCCGATATAAGATCGGGTGGTGTCCAAGCTGGTTTCTAGTGTGTTCCACATCTCGTGAGTGTTTCTCATTCCCTTGACGATACGCTGTACTTCATAGCAACATTTCCTGGAGGTAATATTCACTAACAGTGAATGCCATTATGAATCGATTGCCGTCAAGAAATAAAGTCAATTTAGCTTTAAACAGGTGGACATTAACTAACATATTAGCTATGATGTTGGTTAATACTTACTATATGGATTGAAATCTGCTTTTGCAACAAGTAATACCTGCTTTCGATGAGGTTACTGTCATATTCATTTCATATTTTGTAAGTGAATTATAGATGGCAGCGAACAGGTCAACCTACCGGAACTAGGCTAGTGGTGAATTTGAAGGATTCACATGATCGTTATTATCTTACTGATGGCTGTTTACCTCCAATTACACCTGATAATGCTTCCTCAAACTACTGGATTACTACGCAACTACAATCAACCCTTCTGGCCTCCAGAATCGAATGACCTCCATTGAGAAACCACAAACCATGTATGACATACATCATTCACCTTGTGTTGGCTGCATTCAAGAGCAGCGTCTGTGTAAATGACCACACCATGTCTTGGGAAGCACATGAGCACAGTCAGCAGTTTGGAGAGAATGAAAGCATAGAGATTGAAAAGAGTCAAGGTCTTTGAAAAGTGGGCAATGCTAGAATGAACAAGGTGTCAGCCATGAGACCAGGTTTATCAAAGATAATTGAGAAAGTACATATTTCAAGAAATGTTGGAAATTCTAAAATGGACCTTCCTATTGCAGCGAATACTTGCTGTATTGATTACGCCGACACCACATCGTTGAAATGTGTTCATTGAATGCTACATAACCTAAGTACAACTGGCCATACTATCAATAATGGATATAACCACATAGTGGCATTCTGGAATAGAGTCACTTGAGCAAGTCAACCAATTATGACAATTCACCTGCATCTGGCTGAAGAATCCAAAATGCAGCGATTACGGGCCACTCTTCAGAATACAGCATGATTACACCGTTGTCATGTACATCTGATCAGTTTCAAGGCCATTCCGAAACTGCACCCTGTGCATGTCGAAAATGCCACTAAGTTACACTGCGTCACATGATCACTGTCTACAATGACACATTTCATTTTATGGATGTCATTTGGTGAGCTTTAGCTAAGAAGACAACTCAATGGGAGGAAGACTTATACGTTGCCATGAAGTTGGTGCAATTGACGTTGTTGAAATAATATACTGAAGTTACTCTCATGACATGTATGATTCTCATTTCACCACACATCCTTGATCTTTCCAGGAAGTTGCAATCTTTTTGGAAGTTGGACAAGGAAATGGATATTACTTCTGACAGTGAGACTCATTATACTACCCAGTACCAAGAGCCGATTCTGCAGTATGTAGAGAATCAATACTGTGTCATATATTGACATATAGTCATTATTATACCCAAAACAGTACCCATAAAGAATTTGTTCTGCTCCACAATGGCATCTATATCCAGTCAATCTTCTCCTCAACTGTAAGATTTGCCCTGCCTTGATGAAGAATACTTAACGCCAAAAAACTGTGACTTAAACGACACCGAGACTAACTGATCACGCAGTATGCTTATCGGCACCCTCACAGCACTATGTGAACTCACTGCTTGAATCACCAGAGAAATGGGGGACAACTGAGTGTCATCTTAGTGACTACAACTCCAACCCAATGGAGATTAGCAATACATTGTGGATACCAGATATCACTGACATATTATGCCAACAAGAGGAAACGCTCTCAATGTATGCTGATCTATGCAATGTGGAACAAAATATATTCTCCATAATACCACATGCTGTCAGAGTGGAGGCCAGTGTTTCCCTTCGGATGATGATAGTGGCCGGAGGCAGTCAAATACCACAGGCGGCACCCTTCACAAAAAAGTCATACGAATGTTGTTTGCTGGTGCAGATAACAGGATGTTGGCAGGCAATGACGCAACATTGGATACAACAATAACTGAGTGCAACATGGAAATGAGAAGAGATGTGTAATGGGCAGGATCGGGCATAGGTGATATTGGGAACTGAAATGTGTATCAGAAACAAACAAAGGGCGCTCAAAGTTCGAATTGAGGGAGTCGATACAAGACAAGAGTTTAAGCTGTTTCAAAGTCGTAACTTGCTTTGCCATAAAAGAGAACAAGGAAAGAGAGAAGAACATGAAACCCTCCAATGCCAACAACACTCTCTTTATATACAATTTGTCTGCCACCCTTGAATCATCCTGCATGCCTCAATGTACCATCGGAATTTTATCCCATGATCTTACACACCAGCTGCACAATTACGTATCAATACAACCACCCCATATCATCCGATGTCACAACACCTCAGACCACCTCCCCTATCATACCAAATTATCCCGCCACCATCTCACTGTGTCCTCCGCGTCTCCCAATGTCTCCGCCATTCTACAACACAATTCTTTCCACACCATTCTCGAATCTCAGCTGATATTCCTAAGTACCTCCGTATTCTCTCAGCACCATGGCACTATCCCCCTCTTAGGTTTGAGGTCCTCTGAGAACATCCCCTAATGGTTCAGGCTTCCGGGGGTAACATTGATGATATTCCCCAACTGCTTGTAGCCCATCACCAAACTTCGCTGGCTCCCACATAAGGGAATCATAATCCGTCCATCGAATCAAGTACTGTAGTTGACTCTGATATTCTCGTCTATTCTCAATACTAGACACCTGATATTCATCTTCCCCATCAATCTCCACAGGAGGAGGGGGCCCTACTCGCTGTCCAACCAAAGGATCATACGCTACAGGGTCCAAAATTGAAATGCATTGTACCCAATGAATACGTATGGACATAGGTAACTCAAGCTCATAGACAGATGCGGAGACTCTTCAGACAACTGTAAATTGTCCCAGCCGCTTGCAGTCCACCTTCCAGGTTGGTCAGGTGGTCCCTATATTCCAGGCATCCAGCTAAACCTCAGATCCCACTTGAATATTTGGTGCCGGTACGTGCTGTCTATTTGCGCCCTCTTCCTGTACTGCCTGACGCCACCCCATTTCAACTCACAGGTGATTATAAATCTGTTGCATCGTAGCTTGAACTTGGTCTGCGTCCAAGCTTCGTTCATCTCTCTCCTGTGTGGACTCTCCTGCAAACGTTATCTGAGGATCAACACACTATCCTGCGATGAACACAGTACACTTGGTCAATTCGGATGTCCTACTATTCGCAGCAAACTCAACCAGGGGTAAGCACTGTACCCAATCATCCGGTTGATGATTTACAAACACACAGCGGTATTGTTCCAAACAGGAATTCACTTGTGCGGTTTGGCCATCTATCTGTGAATGAAACGGTCTGGACATCCGTCAATCAATTCCCAGCCGGCTACATATCTGCCCCCAGAAAGTTGAAGCAAACTGTGGACTCTGATCTGAGACAATCGTTACTGGTACACCATAAATGCGTACAACTTCTCGTAAAAACAACTTAGCCAACCCCACAGCATCTATTGTTGTATGGCATGGGATGAAATGTCGCATTTTTGAAAGTCTATCCACTACCACCCAAATCGCATCAAAACCCTCACACACTGGCAGCCCTACTACAAAATCCATCCAGATATCATCTGATTGTTTCTCGGGTGCTGATAAAGGACGAAGTACTCCAAGCATTGTATATCTCGAGGTCATGGAGCGTTTGCAGGAGTGACAATTCCGCACCTATTGATCTACTTGCTTCCGCATCTCCTTCCGGTAATACTGTCCATCTAAAATGTCAAACGTTTTCACCCTCCCAGGGTGTGCAGGAAGTGCGGTATCATCGTGGTCTTGTATCAATCGTAGCCTTAACTGATCATCCTCCTGAACATAACACTTTCCTTGATACTGGATCCTCCCATCCTGTTCTGTACATTCCACTACAGTAATTTCCTTAAGGCTGCCATTCGCTTGTATGGCTTTAAGTATCTTTCCAGCTAAAGGGTCAGTCTTCTATACTTGTTCAAAAAGTTCATTTATAGAGGGCCAGGCCTTTGCGGGCGGACCATCCACCAACATACGCAATTATTCCGGTAGGTTCTGTGGCTTTAGAACTACCTGTTCCATATTGTTTACTTTCTCATCCCCCGCCTCAAGGTGGTCTCCCGGCTTCCGTGTTAATGCATCCGCCTTTCCATTCGACTTACCTCTCCTATAAACTATCTGCTAGTCGAAACCTGTGAAACATTCTGACCAGTGAGCCTGTCTGCGATTCAGGAGCTTCATTGTCACAATATTCTCGAGGTTTTTATGGTCAGTAATCAACTGTAACGGGTACGCAGCACCTTCACACTCTGGTCTCCATTCCTCAAGTGCCTTAATCACTGCCATCAGCTCCTTATCATATATATCATAATTGCATTCCGAAGGCTTATGCTTCTTCGAGAAGTATGCCATGGGACGTAACCCTCCCGCATCATCACGTTGTGATAACACTGCTGAAGATACAGAATCCGAGGCATCTGTTTGAATTATAATCTCCCTTGCATGGTCAAAATGGCGGAGGGCAGGTGCTGTAGTAAATGGAGTTATTATAGTCTCAAAAGCCAGCTGTTGTTCCAATTCCCATACAAATAATTCACCCTTCATTGTTAACCTTGTCAATGGTTCCGCTTTATTGGAATACTTAGGAATGAACAATCGATAATAATTGCAGAATCCAAGAAATACTGGTACTTCGAAAATATTTTTGAGGCGTCCATTCTTGGTCTTCTTTTCGTGACTACGATTGCATACTGTCTCCACTTTATCTTCATCCATAGAGATGCCCTTTGTCGATATAATCAATCCCAAATACCTCATGGTTTCCTTATGAAACTCACACTTGTCTGGTTTCAAATACTATACTGCTTCCAACAACCGTTGCATAATCCACTTGACATGGCCAGCATGTTTCTCCTCAGAATCGCTATATATCAGGTCATGATCCAAATATGCTGGCGCAAAATTATCCAGCGCCTCCCTGATTGGATTATGAATGTACTGTTGAAAATCCGCTGGTGCATTCGTCATTCCAAATTGCAACACTGTGGGTTCAAACAGTCCATATGTTGTTCCAAAAGCGAGCTAAAGTTTATCCCCCTCCATCACTCGAAGTAAATTATAAGCCCCTCGTACATCCAACTTGGTATATATACATGCTTTGCCTAAATGATTTAAAGTTTCTTTTATGAGTGGAAGGGGATACCAATTCGTGATCATTTTGCTTTCGAAATCCCCATAGTCAATGCACAATCGCAGCCCTCCATCCAGCTTCTTTGCAAACACATCCCGTGTGGCGAACGGTGATGATGATTGACAAAGAAACAGTTTTCCCATATTCTCTTCAACACATGCCTTCAGGACAACTGACTCGGTTCTTGACCTGCTATATAGGGCTCCCCACGGAGGTGTCTCCCCTTCCTACAAATGGACTTCATGATCAATGCCGCATCAATGCGGTGGGAGCTGATCCGCTCATAACCTACAGAACAGTGGGAGGAAGTCATGATAATGTTTGGGAACAATCTCCTCCAGAGGGCGTTTCTTTAAATTTTTGGCCTCAATTGCTTTATTAATATCATACAATGATGTTTTTGGCACTGTTGATCGTCCTTTCCTCACCGTTTGTATCAATGAAGATCTATTAAACCTGACAATATTTCTTCTGAACAGTCTCTGTGGTCGTATCTCTGGTTCAAATCTATCCCTGGCTGAATATACTGGTTCCGGAGGTTCTTCTGTAACCCCTTGCACAGGTACTGGTGCATCAAGACAATGTGTGGTGCAATATTGAGACCCAAATGTCATAGAATTTGACACAAACCATACTGCTATGTCATGTGATCGTAACCAGGGGATTCCCTGGACAATCGGATAATATCCCAACTTTGTAATGAATATCGGCAATTGTTCTTCATGGTCTTGTATCTTCAACCCAACTTTAGCACTATGCGTAATATGTCCCGACTCAATAGGTCTTCTGTCCATCACCTCAGCCAGTCTTCTTTGTTTCTGTTCCTGAAGGGGTATTTGTTGACAGCAAGCAAAATCTTGATCCATAAATGCAATGCCCATAGCTTCGCAATCGATCAATGCATGTGTAGGTATTTCTTGATTATTTACGGTCAATGTACAGGTTATAACCAAATGTTTTCCTTCCATTGACCCTTCAAATACCTCCACCTTGCTAACTGAATGATGCAAAATCCCAGAATCTTTTAAAGCATTTAAAACAACACTATTCCTGTCAACCAAAGCGCCATCCTGCATGGGTTGACTTATTCTTTTCCCGATTCCTCAGAACACTCCCTGGTTCCTACTTCCTTAACCTCCACTCCAGCCGCCTTGAACGTCTGAGCCATTTTCCTCGCCGCATATTCCTCTGCCCTGTGGTTAAACCCACCACAGCATAAATACCTTCCATCTGCAAATGTCTTTGCTCTCTCTTCCGCTGAAATCCTCCTCTTGCCGATGCTGAGATCCATAGGCATGGGTAAGGTATCCCCAGCAACTGTAACAGTGGGAGCTGTTTTGGGTGCCTTTGGGGGTGCTGGGGCCCTGGGAGAAGCGAAACCTACTGCACCTCCCCTATTCTGGGCCGCTATCTCCGGTCGTCGCTGGCAGATCTGATAATCCTGCTTCTGCGAAACCATTACAAATAAAGGAGGTTTCTCGGGCATATCTCTATAGGCAAATGAATTCTTAATCTCCTCCGATTGCCCCGTCCAAACTGCATTTTGTAAGGCCAAAAGATTCCAATCAAGGTCGGCAGCAATTACTTGAAACTCAGCGTTATACTGAGAGATCTCGCGGCGCTATTGCTTAATCTGCACCATTTTCTGTTCGGCGGTGGCTACTTGGTCGGGGTCCCGAAAAGCTGCTTCCAGGAGTTGTATGAATCCTGGTTGATTGTCCAGTCCTATCGTTCCGTCTTCCTGGACATGGGGTAGAATATTGCCCAAGGTTTCGCCCATTAGGAGGTTCAATGTGTACTGCATCTTCGACTGTTCGTCAGGAAAGCTGGTGGGTTTGTGTCATATAATCATCCAGAGTTGACCAATGCAGCCTCTGCAGTGAATATGATCCGACCCTGAAATGACCGGGGAGTCTGGAAATTTCTGGCATCTGACTTCCGGAGCCTGGGGAGTGGCTAGGGCCACCCTGGCTGCCAACATCAAGGCATTAGCTAACTGCATCCTCAAACTGTGGACTTCTTCTCCAGATTGCTGTGCGTTCTGGGTCATGTCCACTAGTTCTTGTTGGTGTTCTTCGTCCATCCCTGGTGCTGCAGGTTCTCTCCTGCCTTTGTCCCATTCTTCTCTCAGAACCCATATTGGATTGTCGAATTCGGTAAGGTCGCACTGGGGGGGAAGGAATTGTTGTGACTTCCGGTCTCTAATTTCCTTCTGCAGGTTGTTGATTCGAGCTGGGTGGTGGCACACCCCCTGTACCAGGTCTGCTAGCTCCGTGTACTAGGCCACCAGTAGCAATACCTTCTGTGACAGTCTCAGCCTGTCTTGTGTTTTGACGAATCCTATCCCATCGCCTGTGGCATGGAGGATTTCTCCTACAGGGGCCTGGTCGTCGACCGAGACCCAGGCTACTCTGTCTTGCTGACTTGATCCTGACATTGCAACAAATCAGGCACATCTACCAGTGCCAATTATATGCGTCGGTTTCAGAAGGGGTCAGAGTTGACGGTATTTCAACAATCTGCAGAATCCCGAGAGATATAGCTGTTATTGCTGCTGCTGCTGTGTGTCCACCCATCGACTGGGCTCCTACACAGTTATGTCTTTCGCAATCACAGGCTTCCTTGGGATCACAATCTGTAAACTGACCAATATGCAGTCGGCGATACTTCGTCCAATGCTGTTCAAACATTGGATTGTGAATATCCATACCAGCGCCTTCTCTGGCTGCATTTGTGCAATGAGTATTCCAAGTGGAGGGAATGTCTAACTGTTCCCAAAAATAAGCCACCAGAGGTTCTTCCATGAAGGTTGCAGTCAATAGAGCTTCCAAACATTCGAAAGCATTCAATTGTTCAGGTTCAAAAACATAGCAAGAAATTCCAAATAGATCAAACCAATCTGTTCGAGAAGTACAATTACTTTCGTATTCCTGCATTCGAATTTGGTGATCAGTGTGGGTACTGACTGATATCAAATCCGGTAAGTCGAAATGGCTCGTGGACACAATCGTCGCAAACCAGTATCTAACGATAGTTTGATGTTAAGTACACCCAACAAGATACAGAGCAAGGTTCGGATCAATACTTACACCGTATTGAGGGATGTAGGCACATTCAACATCAGGTCCGATATAATGGGACTCGTGTTAGTGTAACGGGTGGGATCCAGCATAGGTGATATTGGGAACTGAAATGTGTATCAGAGACATACACAGGGCGCTTGAAGTTTGTATCGAGGGAGTCAATACCAGACAAGAGTCGAAGCTGTTTTAAAGTTATAACTTTCTTTGCTATACCAGAGAACATGTAAAGAGAGAAGAACAGGAAACCCTCCAACGACAACAACACTATGTTTATATACCATTTGTCTCCCACCCAGGAATCATCCTCCATGCCTCAATATACCATCCAAATCTTATTCCATGATCTTACACACCACCCGCAAAATTCCTTATCAAAACAACTACGCCACATCGTCTGATGTCACAACACCTCAGATCACTTCCCCTATCATACCAAATTATCCCGCCACCAGCTCACTGCATCCTCCACATCTCCCACCGTCTCTGCCTTTCTATAACACCATTCCTTCCACACCATTCTCCAATATCCGCCAATATTCCTAAGTGCCTCCATATTTCCTCAGCACTGTGACAAGATGCAGACAAACAATAATTATGCAGAATAGTCAAGGTCTACGACATTTTGGAGACGAGCCAAGGCATCCAAAGCTATGTGACATTCCAAAAGAAGTCTCGTACTCACAATACGTAAATGCCAGCCCTAAAATACAATTCAGTTATTGAAGTGTTCCTTAAAGCATCCTAGCACTAACAACGGATCCAGACTGTCGCTTCGGCCCACTATTGGCAGTCGGGGTCCTCAATTCACCCAAGCTGTCAATTCTTGAACAGTTCAATTAAAATCACCCAACCTATCGGAACTGGACGGTTCATCAGCGGGTTGCCCAGTGTGTCCGTCTGTAAATTCATATAATTCTTTCGCTCTGGCTGTTGGATAATTGTATTCAATCAAAATGGCTGATTTGACATCCAATAGTCACTCTTTGAATGCTTTATAGGTTGTAATATCGATTATATCACAAACCATGTTCTTCTTTTTGTGTTTTCTATTTTGAACTACTAAGCCAGTCAATGTTTCACTTCTGAGTTCAAATATCAGCAGGATGCTTTGATTACCCAATATGGAAGACTTAAAATTGTTCAGGCTCTGTTGACGTTGACTGTCAAGATATGGCAATGATGATATCTTGCACTGTGTTGGCTGAAAAGGCCGCCATTATATAATATATGAATGATTGCCATAATGTGACAACAAGATTACCAAAGATGCAATAGCAAAAATCTTTCAGGCTCTGTTGCAATCCATTTTCAGGATAGGGCAGGGAGTGTGACGCTGTTGTTTTTGCCAATAAAGGTGGCTGATACGTCATTTATGGATATCTGCAACCGACTGCCATTTAGATAACCCAAGATGCAATGTCAAATATCATTGATGCACTTTTGATGTTCATAATAAGAATGGGGCAATGACCGTGGCACTATCACGTTTGGCTATAAACGCAGCCATTGCATTCAGTATGTTTAATCACTACCAGGTGAATTTTTAATTACCTGAACAAAAAGACCAAAAATCGTTGATACTCCATGGATGCTCATTTTGATGTACTATCAACTCCATATCTGCTGCCATCGTAAATGGTATGAATAATTCTTTGGACAGATTGGATGCCATTCTGACAGATTGTAACACCAGGAAATGCACCCTATGTCCTAATCAATAAAAGCCCCTAATGATTTCCGGACTGATACAGAGAAGAATGATAAAGCTTCACTCTGGATGTGTATAAGAATTACTTCCGAAGGAAACAAGATAACTGTTCCGTTCTCTGCCCCCATTAAATAGTATCAACTAATGAGTATCGTCTTACGCTATCAGTAAACTGATGTACATGACTCAGGAGTATCCTACACAGAAGATTCTCTGAACTGACACACTATCGTGCTAGTCCTCAGACTCCCTTCAGACTCAAGAGTATCATCCCAGCCATCAGCATGTATACCCCATGACCGACTTTCCTCAAGTGCAACTACTCCAAGTATTGACTTGTCTAATGAGACACAGCAAAGTAATTTCGCCTCAGCAGAAGGAGCAGTGCCGACTCAAGTGTATCCTATTGGAAGTATCCTATGGAGTACCACGCTATCGGGTTTGCCTTAGACTTTGTTTGGACTTTAAATGATTGTGTTGCTCTCTTCCCGATCAATAATTTGCTTCGACAAAGGTACTAAGAATAACCAAGTAAAAGGGGTGATAGATATATCCGTAACTTAGAACTGAGGAAGAAATGTACAACTCCAGACTTCCAGAGAGAAGTATCCTCGTTGACCTTGGTACAGAACTAATAGATACTACACAGGAATCAAGTTAAAGCTTGACCTCCAGGTCAAGAAGGTCAATAAGTATCCGTAGATAAATCTTAATGTAAATTGTATGTTCGATAGTAGGTTATCGATGTGCTTCCTCCATGTCGATATCGCTGATATATATCAGACGATACACACCCTTAACAATCCTAAGACTGCCAAAGCCTGTTTAGAAGTTCACATATGTAACTTCCTCATCATCCTTGTCTTCTATCATTGATGGTTAAGTTCTAACGCCCAGGAGTACTAACTACGTCATCAAGGTAATGAGGTCATATTGCGACACAGCTGCTATTGGCGATAGCTCGTGTGAATACGAGCTTATCTAAAGGTAATTATCAACCAGTAGGTTCGTGTCACCAAGAGCCGGTGAGAGTGTCCTGTCATATACCCGCTGGGTACATAACGGTTTAACAATCGTGGCAAACGACAGATCCCTCACTTTGACTCCGCTTGATTGGAGCCAAATATACAGTAATCTGCAACTGAGCTATTTTGCCATATATTGAACGGACAGTATCCCGTGCCACTCAGGACATATGCCAAGTCCCATTTGCCCCAACCCATAAGGTGCGGTCATAATAAGGGTCGACTCGTGTAAGCCCATTCAGTCAATTGGGCTCCAATATATTGATTACTGGTTTTGTCCTTATCCTGTATATGACTCTGCATATCTAGAGATGCCGTAGTGGTTTGATATTGATGACATCTCATCTCATCAGGAATGAACCATTGGAGCATGAGAGAATAGTCGATTGTTCGGAAACTAGGAATAAGGTTTCCTGCTGATAGCGAGTGATCATTGACAATAGGAATTCCCCAACCAATCCCAATCTAAAGATAATGTACATCTTATTTGCACTTGGCCTGATCGCTGTAATTGAACTATTGATGTGAAGGTCGGGTAACAGAGATGTGACTAATTGGTGAACTAATCTGGAAGGTATATCCAAAACGGAAATCCGAGTGATAATTCGTGATTCCGGATCGAGTATCCATATAAGGATTATGAAGTGATCCAGTATGATCCAAGAAATATACCTGTAACACCAAAGGCGTAACCCAGATTCGAACCCAGCCCAATGGCGAATCTGAGCACAGTACTATTCTTGCACACATTGCTCTGATTCTACTGAAATTGAAACATCTTGCAGAATGATTTATTTCGCCTGCTTTACTTCTGTTTCACAACAAATATTCACATCCAACTGCTCAATATTGTCCCATAATATTTCTGTAAGTGATATTCTTTGTGAAGCATTATATGGAACATGGTGAAAACATATTGACACAGTCTGTTCTACTTTTTCTTCTCTCCCTTCATGCTTCCTGTTTCCATTGTAGTCACCATCAGCAACCCCTTTTCATTATGTTTCATTTACCTTTGTGTTGGCCAAATCACTCCGGGAACATTTGGTTTGGCACTCACATCCCATTGCTCTGGGCTTTCCAATACCTCAATGCCATTGTCTAGCTCTATGTGAGAATGATCGTGTGGCTTGCAGTCATCTTTGTGTGTGTTGGGATTATCCAAGTCACCATTCCAGATGAGGCAATTATCAGTGTCGGATATGCTTTGAGGTGCAATATCCACAAGAATTCATGCTGGGTGATGGTCGATTCTTTTGATTGGGTGGACATTGAATACTCCAGTTTGGCTTCCTGGGAGGTTCTTTGGAGACACAGCTGGTGGCAAAGGTGATGTTTCTGACAATTTAAATGGAGCCACACCATCATGTTGAAAGATTGACCAGCATGCTTTGATGATCTCTCCAGGATCTGAAATGTAGCCTACAGCTGGCATTTGGATGTTTTGGGCGTGAGATTCCTTCTGTGTGGCCCGTAGGTTATGGCTGTGCTGCCGCATCTCCGTATCATCGTAGATGTTGCCTATTCCGTGCAATGTTCATTGTTCTGCCTCTTTTTCCAATTCCAAGTCATTTGCTGTTTCCATGTTATCCAAAGCTGTCTAATCACCTACCAATATTCCGTAATTGGAATGAGCAAACCACTTTACTATTACTTTTTCCTGAACTGTCTCGCGAGAGGATTTAGTCAGTCTGCAGCCAATGATATGTTGCACAAGGGAGAAACTGGTGTCCACTCCAAAACCATATGGTATGATAGTGAATATGTCTTGCACCACATTGAAGATATTAGTGTACTTTGAGTGCATTTCATCTTGTTGACACCAGCATTAGGTGATTTCTGGTTACTAATATCTACAGTGTATTTCCATGGGATCAGAGTGGTAATCTTTGCAATTTGGATTAACTTGCCCCCAGTTCTTCAGTGCTTCAGACAGTGAATTCAAATACAGTCTTCTGGCGGTGAAATAGGTTGCTGCGCAATCACTTCGTCCAGGTAATGTTTCAGCCATGGTTTTAGGTGGTAAGTATCCTTCATTATTGCTGGACAAATCATATGGATGAAAAGATAAACGACCAAATCCAGAAACCTTCGCAGAGGGGAAGAGGTTGCTACCTGAAACCTTTGCAGGTTTAGTGACGGACAAACGTGGATGTTTGGGACTGTACTCGTAAGCAAAATACTTTTGAAATACATCTTGATATTGGGTTAAATAGAAAGCATCGTCCTTTGGATTAATATCCATTCGCTTGTCCCACTTGCTAGATGATCTCAACTGCCAGAATGGATCAAGGATATGTGCTGAAATGAGAAACATATCAGTCATTGGAGTTACATTGGCTTAATATTTAGATCGCTTCTGTGGTGCACAATTCACAGCAAAGTAATAGTCTTCGTTCAATTGAGTCATCTTCTTAGCTTCAGCTGCCATACCGTCATCTATGTAATCAAACATAACATCATAAACAGTCATAACATAATGGAGAGTAACCGTTTACCTTTTCAGCATCCACTGGATGCAGTATAGGAATGGCCTCAACACATTCATATTGTACTTGACAATGGTCCATTCATTCTATGTTTTGTTGTGTGGCTGGTAACGTTTACAGATAGGAGTCTTGAGCAACTCGCAGGTGAATTCTCGTAATTGGTATCGTTGTTCAAGCTACTCCAGTGTCAAATTCCACCATGTTTTCACATCCATACTAGGTTGTACGGAACGCTGTACTTTGGGTTTTTGACAGTTAATGAACAGGTTTCGACAACCAGGTGTCAGTGTAATCAATTCAGCAAGCATTCTCTGCTGTATAAGTATCTGTTGGAGGTGTTTTAAAATGTATTGAAATCTGTCAATAATCTTTGCTAAATATGGTCCGATGGCCGATTCCTTGTCGATCCCAGCATTATCATCTTTTGCATTCTTCGAATGTTTCAAATGTTTTCGCTTTCACTATCTCCAAATTGCTGAATATGGTCATGTGCTTTCCAAGACTTGGTGCAGTCTTCGACACCAAGACTGCTCATGAACAAACCTAAAGCACACTGAATGATATGTGTACTACATGGTATGTTCTTTCTCAATACAGGCAACTCAATTCTGGGGGCCTCAAGGGTCGATTATTGTTCCTAAGTTATCAACTTTGTTGATGAAGTATTAACAGTCGTAATCCTACATAACCAGCTGTCGGTAAGTTCAACACAATCAAGAACTTCCTTTCCCTGTATAACTTACCTTGCTCCAGTATATTGACCCTTGACAGAGTATCTATAATTACCATTCCAAATTGGAAATGAACAGGCTATCAACCTTGTTGATTGCGAGGTGTACTTACAGCGTCCAATTTTGATCCAAATTGTAAACAACGACCGATCTTATGGATACTTTGTTACTTGAAGCCCACTTGTCCAAAGCTATGCTAACTATATTTCTTGATTGCAATTGCTTCTCAATTGCATCCATTGTCAGCAGGTAATCTATCAAGAAAATGTTACTGAGTGTGCTGGCGGACGGTAGCACTAGCTTACCGGGTAATCCATATTATGACCATTACATTCTTAGGTTTGATATAGTGTTCCATTGAATATAAGTCAAAACTAATGCTGACATAACGTAGCAATTCCCGATGTCTTGGTGAAATTCAGCGGTTAGAAAGTCCTTTGCTGCCAGTTTGGAGCGTTTTGTCTTTCTTCTGAATCAATATAGATAGGATCTAACTGTCAAATATGAATTTCCTTTGCGAACATACTACAGGAATTCATCAACTGCCTTGTCTCTTCAGTATGGCAAAAGATCTGTCATTAATGGTTGTACATGTCAATTCTGAAACTTCGGACTCTGTTAATTCATGTAACGTTCCAATATGCCCTTTTGCCACCAAGTGTGTTCCGCATTGAGCTGGTTCCATGTTCTGATGGATGGCAAGGAACCTGATGACAAATGATACATATGATACTAAGGCTGCCAGACTCCTCAAGTCTGCAGTGCAAATAGACATGCCACAATGGAACATGTGTACAAATATTTCAAGCAACAGGACACTTTGAGCCCACTTTCATAGATGCCCACCAAGTATCAAATATGATATGTGAAGTAAGGTCACTCAAATCATGAATAAAGTCATGTTCATTGTTGGAAGATATCATAACTTCCAGCAATAAGGTATTTATAGAGTGGGAATCCAATATGGTGGTAGGAATTGGAAACATGCGTATTTCGAGTTGAGACACTGTCAAAAGATACCTTATTGTGAAGTAGAATCCTGGTTGTTAAACATTGACTTGAAAGCGATACACAAGACATAAGTAAGACCTGTGAGACATCACATCGACACTTGTGATGTTGTATACAAGGTCATATTGAAAAGACTGACTGTAGAAAAGACAATTTGGAAAGAACGCATTGCAGTTGGTCGCTGAAATGATTACTGTGCTACAGAACAACTGTGCCCCTCCGCTGATGCTGATTTTTGCGGTGTGGTGGCAGTATTGTTAGTATCAGCAACAGTTCCGTTTTCGGACCGTTTCTAATATAGTGGTTCAAAGAACACCCTGAACAGCCCAGTTCGGTCCGGGTTTGTGTCAAATGGTTCCCTTAATTCATTCCATGAATATTCATCAGAAAATTTAGTGTTTGGTATGTAGAATATGCAGCTTTAGAAGGCGCATCTTTGGTAGTCTCTGATTTCTGATATTTTCACAACATAGCATGCTGCTTTGAAATAGTTGTCATTGTTGGGCTACCGCTTGCTGAGATTTGAAGATATTGAAAATCGGAGACCGCCAAAAGATGTGCCGTGCGGAGCTGCATATTTCACATACCAAACAATGAACTATCTGATCAATAGTTGTGGCCTTAATGTGATGGTTCAGTTAAAAGGTCATCAATAGTTGATTGGGTAAGGCTGTTGCCATGCAGACATATATATCCGGCCGGATCCAAAACTGGAACTGTTGGTAACACTACGTATTATTACTCGCATTTTTGCCTCGCAAGGCGGCCAATACTTTGATTATGGGTTAATGTGAATGTACAGCCCTTTGACTATGCAAGTTGCATGCCGAGAAATCATTGATGCTCCATTCACAATCTGTTGACACTCCATTGACTTGCATTTTCAAGACATAGTAGCAATGTTGGCACAACCATTATTTCCAACAGAGGTGGCTGATAGTTCGATTATGGATTTATATCATTACAAAACCCTGGGATTATTCTGGATGCAAGGGCAAACATTATTCAAACTCCATTGACACTCATTATTAGAATGGGGCAACAAGTGTGTTGCTTGACTTTTTAGCTATACTGCGAAGCAACGCATTTACTTTGCTAGGATGTGACAATGCAGCCCTTTGATTGCCAAATGTATAAGACTAACAACAGTTGATGCTTCATTGACACGTACAATGAACACATCCAAATAGTTATCATACTCCCAACAATTGTTTGCTACAAATCGTGTTGTCATTATTGACAAGAAGTATAGAGTCTCTATGTAATATCATTTACATCCAGAATTATTGTATTATCTCAATTTCTGATCAGCCACTATCCACAGTGTCTGAGCGATGAATGATGCGTCCCTATCTCATTCCTGCAGTTTTGCCTGGCAATGAACAGCATGTGGATCATTCCACTAGTTTTTGATTGATATAGCCCGGCTTTCTCACCTTGCCTCATCCAGCTCCTTCTTCTTGATTTGCATGACCTACAACAAACAATTGTAAGTATGTCATACATTTGCACCAGGCCTGTGTTGACAGTTCAACAGTTGGATGAATGGTTGGATGCTGCATGACAGTCCTAATTTGGACAGATTCGTATCATGCACTGACTGCACCTTCACTGACCTGCATAATAGCACTAACTTCAATTTTGTTTGTATATTTTGTTGCTAATTGCATTTTTGCTTGCTCACTGAACAGTAACAGGCATGAAGAAATCGAAGTTATTGGTCGTCCTTCACCTTGCAATGGATTCTAGAATTGTCGCACATTGCATACGACACTTGCACTTGGACAGATGAATTATTGTGTCGCACAATTTGTTCACTGAAATGAAGAAAAAGTTGACGCATAGCACAATTGGTACCGGAATTGGTTGCCAAATTGATATGTTGCGAAACATAGTGTATTGTGTGTCTGTTCCTCCGGCAACACAGGAGCTGTTACCATGTCTTTGTCAAAATCTGATGTCAGTATGGTGATTGAAGTGAGAAGGAATATGTAGGGGTAAAAGAGGAAAGATTCGACAGCCTTCACTAACTGAATAGGTGATGAATCGGGCTCCGCGTCGCTCAGAAGACACGTTGTGCCTTCGTTTGACTGGCATTCCTGTTCCTAGCCACTTGTGACTATACTCTGGTCAAGATGTCCCTTGCGGCATTTGTGATAATCTGGGGGCAACATTGACACTCTCCATTGATGTACGGTGGCGTGTGCTCGAGTAGTCGAGTGTGCGCGGGCGTATGCGAAGGTGTGTCTGTTGTATCATGTAATGAGACATGTCGCATCGACATAAGGTTGATCGATGACTAATCGTGCTAACTACAAAAGAGGCAAGTTACATCATAGTCCTTGGCATAGTGATATCCGTACTTCCAATCAGCTCAACACTCCTCCAGGACGGCGATCACGTCCATTTCAATCAAAAAAAGAGTAAAGAAAGGAGAAGAGGAGCCAATCAAACAACGTGGATCTCCTCGAAACAAACGTGCCCAATCAATCAATTTGCTTTCCGACAGCATTCCCAATGCCATTTCCAGTTCCGATACCATTTCCGTGACCATTCCCGAGACCATTTCCAATTCCAATCCCGAGGCCATTCCCGAGTCCAATTCCAATCATTCCCATCGCTGCACACTGCTTCAAGAAGGCGGGCTTCAGCAGTGGCTTTGTGAAGCAGTCGGCGAGCATCTCAGCAGTCCGTACTTAGCTCAAGTCGATCTGTCCATCTCTAGCCATATCTGCAGCAAGATAGTACTTGGTCACAATGTGTGCAACTGCAGTTCCGCGGTAGATTCTGTTCTTGATGCTCGCGATCAGTGACTGTGAGTCGGAGAACACGTGAGGGATAGTCGGGATGCCGAGCTTGTTCAAAAGATGGGAGATCTGGGTGAGTCTCATGCAGCCTACTCCAAAGGCATAGTATTCGGCATCGGTCATGGACTGGGCAGTTGACTTCTGCTTTCTCGATCTCCAGTCGACCGCTCCTCCGAAGGTGATAACGAGTCCACTTGTCGATTTATAGTCATCCGGGCATCCAGCGTAGTCCGAATCGACATAACATCTAAGTGCGCTTTCTCCTTCCAGTGCTCCTCCGAGTGCTCCTCCGAGTGCTCCTCCGAGTGCTCCTCCGAGTGCTCCTCCGAGTGCTCCTCCGAGTGCTCCTCCGAGTGCTCCTCCGAGTGCTCCTCCGAGTGCTCCTCCGAGTGCTC
>Ga0307514_10002493_pt1 | contig 19031 bp, 18 predicted proteins | sample 16_EM_MG_FD_203088 | JGI IMG/M metagenome (GOLD analysis project Ga0307514, IMG submission 203088) | Populus trichocarpa ectomycorrhiza microbial communities from riparian zone in the Pacific Northwest, United States - 16_EM | ecosystem: Host-associated > Plants > Roots > Unclassified | place... | reverse complement strand
AAAGTGAATCATGTTTTCTGAAATAGTTCCAAAAGCTTTACAAAAAGGTCATCTATCACACAAACGGGCACACGGTAGACATTGCAGGCATCATAAATACAGCACTATGAGATCCGTGGAAATCCCCTTAATATCCAGCACATATACAAGATTATACGAGGCAGTTCAATTATCCTACTTCCAATTTTTCCTGCAACGTTTTACCTTATCAATTCTTCGTGTGCTCCTAAAAATTCTATGTGGTGATTGGGGTGTTTAGAAGCTTCATCATGAAGTTGAATTTGATATCTGGAGAGGTCTTAGGCTGGGGCCAGCTTGCACCTTCTGGTACCTTAATGCATTTGAAACCCTGCCCTTTATACAGTTTTGTAGCTCCAGGATTATTCAAATCACAGTGCAAAGCAATGGAACGGCAGCCCCAGCTCCTAGCTTGAGCCTCTGCCTTCGCTATGAGTCTTTTAGCTATCCCCTTCCGACGAAATCTCTCCCGAACAGCAACATTGGATATATATGCAATCCCAGTCCTGTGGCAGAAGCATGCATATCACATTTGTAGGCATGAAATTTAAGAAACTATTTGAATAATGCAACTGAAGTAATCTATAGGCAAGAGAAGCAAGTAAAAGAAACTAAGTGGATATAAACAATGCTCTCATCAGATCATTTGTATTAGGGTTGTCTTTGCTTATGATTCCTTGTTTCAGCATGAACAAGGAACGATCAGCAAAGATTGTCCGAAAAGTATTTCTCAAAAAACTCTCGGTCCACCAAACATGACCAAACATAGAGACAGTGGACAGCAAGTTTTCAGTAGTTAATTCTCTTTGAATAGCTAGGACAACAAAACTGCTGTGCTAGTTTAGTGATCCACTAAAAGAGTTTAAATCAAATCTACTCAAAACCAATTGCATGCAAGATTGCACTTTGCAACACAAGGTTTACACAATCAAAAAGTCCTAATTGTCATAAGAGCAAAAAACTCACCTTCTCTGCCTGAGTGGGCCTTTCCTTGGAAGAAAATCGGCAACAGTGTCCACAGTCAGTATCCCAGTAACATAGCCTCGATTGAGACTGAACTTCCCATCAAAACCTCCAATTTTGAAATTTTCAATTCCAATATAGAAAGTTTGATCAACTGAGCTACCTACGACGGCAACCAGACAGGTTCTTCTGCAGCCATTTGGTATACTGAATCCTGATAGCATGGCTGCCAGCCTGTCAACCCTCAGCACAAAATCTAGAGGGAAGGAATATTCAGGAAAGAAGGAACTGCAGTGAGTCTCAGCCACTTCCCAACAATCCTCCAACCGCGCTTCCCTTACAACTATCTCCGGAGATACAGTAGGATAAAATTCAGCCACTTGACTTGCTCTGCATAGTCCTACACTCAATGACCAGAATCATCCAAATGAACTTTGGGGAACAGATTCTACGCAAGCTTGCGTAGATGATAAAAGATACCATATTCTGACGATTTATTTTGACAAGCAGTCTTGCTAGCACAAAAGAAGGGGTCTTGTTTTCATAACGTTGTTAAATAATTTTTTATTCACAGGGAAGCCCAGCAAGCCATTGGCTACGCTACCCAAGGGAGGATAGCCTTCCCTTGCTTTGCCCCTCCCATCTCCAATTAGAGCAGGATTCAATCCTAGATCGTTTGTTATCATGTGATTTTACTGTCTAGATTAGCTAACACCATCAGTTGTAATAATATATTGGAAGTCTCACAATTAACTACAGTTTTTATCAATTCTGATAGCTAGATTATATCAAGTCAAAATATATCAAGAATTGAAATCAAATCAGAATTACGAATAGATCAGGGATCATAACAACCAGTTAGTCAACAAAATATTGATTACAGGCCAACTGTTGAAACAACAACACGGTAAAGCATAAATATAAAACACAAAAAAGAATGATAACCAACAAAAGATAATCCACAGTAACTTCAAATCCAGCAAGATATGAATGAAAAGCTTAAAAGGGTAAGAGATTTTACCTGATTTGGGGAGAGAAGAGAGAGTGAGTTCATGACGAGAAACCCTTGTTGAAGAAGAAGTAAAAAAATACTGATTTTGTTGTTGTCGTTGTTGTTTTTGTTTCTTGAGATTGAAATTAAGGTGGTTGTTTATGGATGTTGGAGATACTGAGAATCCCAACGGTATTGACCGCATTTCTATTGGAAGAAACTGGAGAGATGTCTCTCTGTCTCCCCCTCTCCCTCTATCTCTCTATATGGAAATGGAGATTCTTTCTGGTTTTTGTTTTGGTTCAGTAAAGCCTGAACGCAACGAACAAAATGCATCACACGTGTGTTGTTTGTCACTATACTTTGTGGCTTCTTCCCCTCCATGTAGACTTCATTGGCACGTGTTACCGAGTGTTTCAGAAATTATCCATGTTTAATTTAAATTAAATTAATAAGTAAATTGTGATGTATTTGAAAAATATAGATTTTTTTTTATATTACTCTTATCTTCATTTTATTTCTTTTAAAACATTGATGGATAAATACTTATTTTGAAAAAACTAATTTTAATATTAAATTTTTTATTTTTTAAATTATAAATCAGTAGGTTGACATTTAATTTATTTTGTACTATTATTAGAAATTGAGTTTCATTTGTAATTCAATTCTTAAAATCTAAAATAATTCTAAATATAAAATTTCATTAAAACATTTTAATTGAATTTAATTAAAGAATTCTAAACAAATATCATCTTTATAAAAAAATAATTAACTCATGTTTATCTAATGAATTATAGATTATAGATTAATCCAATAACCTAATTACTATGAAAAAAAAAAACATGGACTCCTACAACCTTTTTTTTTTGTCTCCTAGGTCTGCCTGGTTTTCTCTAAAAACAATTGAATTATTCTTTAGTCAAATCATCCATACAAAATGCATCCACGGAAAATTTAATTTTTCATTATCCAATGAAATCAGAAGTGAAACAATACCAAGCGAAATAAACCATTTTAATGGCTTGGTTATCGCTTAGTTAGTTTTAAAAACCCTCAACTTCCTATTACTTATTAGTCTTAAGTTTTGAGCATTTGCCCGTCTCTCGAGAATTATTTCTTACCATAATTCTTGAATTAGTTGGAATCTAGTTATGTTCCGTGTTCATGGCCTATCAAGGGTTGAGATTCTCAGGCATGAAAACTATTTAGGCGTCGTTTTAGTAATGTTGTTGTAATTCGTTTGAATCTGATTTCCAAACCATGTTTGGATTATAAAAGCACCCACATTTTAGATGGTTTTAAAGTAAATATGTCAGAGCTTTTCTTTTCTCTCATCTACTCATAAATCATTCGTTCATTCAAAACACACAAGCTCTCTCTTCTTTTTCTCTCTGTCAAGATGCAGATCTTGAATGCCATCACTTTTTTTTTCCACCTTTTCTCTCTCTCTTGAGACTATCGGGTACAGGTCTTTGATGATGGGTTGATGGTTTACATTACACAACATTTTTAATATTTCCACGAAATAGCTGAGGAGCAAAAAAATCACGAAAAACATTTTTAATCTTTCTAACGTCGACGTAATTTATTCACATTACACAGCATTTTGTTTAATCTTCTTTCTAAAAGGCAAAAAAAAAAAAAAAAAAAAAACCTCTAGAATTTATGTGTAAAAGATTCAAGAAGCAGGTAAAAATCTGACAGAGTTTAATAAATAAACGTCCCCAGTTCTCGGAGGAGAAATTCAATTACCTAGAAATTAACAGGAAGACTGCTCAAGAAAGCTAAGGTGAGGGGAGATGTCGATTTTCCAAACAGGGAGCACCATGTAGGGAGTTTTGCAAGAACTCTCTCAGCTTTTGGTGTTAATCGGTTAACATCTGTTCTTAACTTCAACAAGGGACGCTGGTCCTGTATAACCGTTCTATCCACATTGTCAGCAGAGGGCATAGTTTTTACTGACCAGAAAAGAGTTAGCTCAAACTTCCTTGGTGACTCTTTCCCTCCTGAAAACTGAATGTGATGCCATCCATCGACACTAGTCTTGTTGCCATAAGGAATTAATTCTTCTGAGTTTCCTGTATCCCATGTTATAAAAATTTCAGGAGTTAGGTGAGAGGAGTCAGGAAGATGTTCAAAGGGATGCATTCCAATGAAGGTAATCAAACACGGAAAAGAGGGGATGCACACCAGAGAAACCTCAACATACCTTTCAAAATGAAATCTTCTATCTCCTTGGTATTGATTGCAAGAGACCAGCGCACGGAGGATTTTGTATCAATTAAAACTCGTGTGATTCTTTCTCCCCCCTTGGTATCGCTATCAACATGCAAAGTGGGAATATCTGACTCGCTCCATCCACTTTCAGTATCATCATGGGTCCAACAACCATAGTTGACTGAAAAGGTGACAAAATCAACAACCTTGTCTTTACCACATGTGAATCCTTCTTTAATCTGTTCAACCTCCTTCTCAAGCTTTCCAGGGGTGTTTGAAAATAGAGATATATAAGAGAGAGGATCTTGCTTTTCACCATATCTTCCTGAAGCATCGACAACATGCACGACCTGTGCACCATAGCGTACAAATTACAGAAATTAAGTGATACAGCAGGGCACATCACAAAACAAAGAGATTGTGCTTTTTAAAGATTTATGGCAAAACCAAGGGCACCCAAGAGAAAGAATGAAAAGCTGTGGAAAAGCCAGGACTCCACTGATAATGGAATGGACCTAAAATATTTTACTTAATGGATAGCGTATTACAGTATTATGTACCGTTTGAAGAACAGCAATAAGTTGACTATTTGTTCAAACAACATAACTTTTATGGTGTTAGTGTCTAGTATCATGTGATTCAAACATCATAGCATTTCTAAGCTCGTCCATATTTGATGTTTTCCTAAATTTGGCGTGGCAATGTAATATGAGGACACAATATTTCATGGTAGTTTCTGTTTGATTACTTAAGACAGTATATGGAAATCGATGAGAAAATGTTAGGGTTACTAGCTAATCATAGTCCACTACCCAATAATCACATTCAAGGAATTTTTAAGGATACAGACCAACAAAAAACAACTATAGTCAATTTAGAAATAGATACTTACATTTACAGCTCTGGCAGTGTCTTCTGTAAAAGGTTGAATGAAACCAGATAATACTAAAATAAGTGAGAGGCCAAACAGGATGCTGGTTGCAAGAATGATTGACCTTTTTGCACCTACACACCAACGGCACGAGTAAGAGGAGTAACGATAATAAATTACCAGTAATATAATTTTTTTTTAAAAAATCTCTTGTATATATTTTCAGTAACTGCACTGAAATTGGTAATTAAATACTCATTAAAGCCTTAATTACTAACAGTATGAGTCGGCTAACATTTCATAGAGAATGCATATGCAGGTCGATTAATAACATAAACAGGTCGGTCATTTTAGCTATAAAGCCACACTGATAATTAATTTCTGTTGTCTTGCATCTACATAGACAAACTGGCCATTTGAAACAGTTAATCAAACAGAAACTATTACTGATTTACACAAGAAGATCTCAACATCAAACAGAAACCAATACAAAAGTATCATTAAACACAAATATCAATATCAGATGCAACCAAATAAGGAAATCACATAGAGTCCAAACCTGAAAGATGAACATATGAAAGTACATAAATAAAAGTCAGGCATATGCAAACAGCAATGAAAATGGAAATTATTATATTCCACAGCCATTCTGGTGTGCCGCCAGGATTCCTGCACAAAATTAAAAAGCAATATCAATTTCTAAATGTCTGGTAAATCACAAAATTAAAAAGCAATATCAATTTCTAAATGTCTGGTAAATCAAAGTAGCTTTGTAATTATGTAGATATATGAAGAGCTCTAGCTGCTAAATAAGACTATTCAGTATGTTCCATGTTGAAACTTAGTGTGCTACACAACCAATATGGCCATAATAAGTTTAGAAGAAAAGGACAAATTGAATAGCTTTCTAGAAAGTAGCATGATTAAAACATAACTTTACCTGTCGAATCGAACTGCCATTCCGATAATTGTTCCAGCGAAGCGAATGAAAGTTCCAGAAGAAATCAGGATTGGTACTGCCAAGCCCATCATGAGGGTTGCAAGTTTGAGTGGCTTAGGTAGCCGAGCTGGTGTCAGAGTTGCTTCAAGCAAACCATCTGAATGTTCCAATGCCACAAATAGTTTGGAGAAAACACCATGAGAACAGCAATTTATGAGAATTTGTTATCATGCTAATGGTAAAACACGCTTCCATTGGACTGTAACTTGTTCTTTACACACAAATATTTTCCTTATCTAAGGTAGAAAAGGGTGTTTCTTTCTTATCAAGGGTGGAAAGATGTCAAACATAAACTTACATGCAAATGCTGGTGGAACAAGCCAAAAGACTGCTAGGTACGATGATCCGATTTTATAATAGTTTCCTATGATAAGAAGAACAAGCCACTGAACAAAACCAGCTTTATATAGCCACCTTTCAGCCTCTAACTTTACCAAATCAGCTATGATAACAGATGAAAGCTGTTTTTTCTTGGAGTAGACATTCAATAAATACTTCTTCAGAATAAGATAACCCAAATGTTGACCCGTCAAAGCCCCAAGGAGTGCAGGTGCAGCAAATAGCCCAAGCACCAGCAATGGGTTTGCAACATAGGGCACTGGTGATGGAGATATTTGCGGTACAATGAAGGCCGCAAAAACAGAGAAACTTATTGAAAATAACAACATCAGGATAGCACTCAAGCATGACAAGCCCAACGAAATGGTCGCTGAAGAACCACCCATAAACAATGACGCCGCCCATATTAGAAGTGATTGCAGTATCACTGAGTTATGAAGCATGCTTGCAAAACGTTGACTGTACACAATCATATATGTCCCCTGAGATTTACTCAAATGTCAGATAAAACAGTGGCAGACTTCAAACTTAGGTTGCCAAATGCGCTCAATAACCATCTCAAAGCAAAGCCAAGATAAGTGTTAAAGAATCCCAGTAGTTATAACGTACCAAAATATCAAAAAATATAGCAGTGTCATGGCCAGTTTTTAGCTCTTTGTCCATGTCCTTGCTTTTTGGAAGATGAGGGGATGAAGCAATCCGAAGCAGAAAAGCAAGCATATTTTCTCCAAGATGCTGGAGAGATCCAGACTTCAAGAGATCTAATTTGTCATTCTGCATGGGGCAATTTTCAAAATTTAAATGACTACATAGAAATACTATAATTTTGTTCAATGCCAAGTGACATTGTTATGGCAATGCTACTCTTTTTTTTTTTTTTTTTTTTTCTGGATGCCTGTCAATGAGGTCCAATTAAAGTGATATTCTGACTGCAGCAAACCTATGCTAACATGCAGCTAAACATAAGCAACCCATCTACCTAACTAAAGGCCACAGCCATTAAATATCACAGGTCCTATCACTATGTGGAATCATTTCTTTTCTTCAACATTTATCGAGCCACCCAAAATATCACAGGTCATGGATGACCATAGCCAAAGTGTGAGATAGTCAAAGAATTATGTCATGACTCAAACCTCTATCTTTGTTGATTTCGAATAAGATAAATAAACACAACAGAAATATGATGCCCATCATATACAGCTAAGCTTAAATTGTTGAAGACAGTATTTCTGTGAACTTCCATCATTTATTATTACAAGCAGAAGGGTTCTGTCAAGCAAATGAACATGACACGTCCTTCCAAGAAGATAAATAAAAAATGGACAAGACAAGAAAGTACCTTAGTGTGATAAACTGCACCATTATCCGTGAAAGCAAAGTCAAGCCCTGAAAGACCAGCAACCTCTTTGTATACTTGGAAATCTGTCGCAGATTTGATGACTCCAGCAGAAAACAGATCCTGCAAAACTAAAGCCACTCAAATACATCAACTACCCAAAAGTAATATATAGGAAAACAACTTTGATAATAAAAGCTACAAACCTGTGCTATGATATTCCCAGATGGGTATTTCGCTGCCGACGCAAAGTTTTCAATGGCCCATGGATGAGGTCCGGCCTGTTAGGAGAAGAACCATAAATAAGGGAGGGGGGGGTAAAAAAAGAAGGAAGAAACGGGTTCAGAGGCTGAGAAGCAAAAAAGAAAGTTGAGAATAAGGAGGTGTTGACTAAATGAATGATAATGCAATAATAAGTAAATTTATACAGAAAACAACACCTGAAATATGCCAGACTTTCCTCCTACACCCATAGCCTCCAAATCAACAGCCAAACGAATAGTCTTACTCCATGGATGCTGCATCAGAAAACACAATTCAGAATATGTAAGGCACCATGGCACACTTGAAAATTTTGTAATTTGAAATAGCCAAAAAAGTACTCACATCAAAAGGCAAGACACACTTTTAGCAAAAATTAAAATAAAAACAAAACATCAAGAACATCACAAACATTTTCAAAATCTGTAAAAGACTAAAGCTACAACAAGTCGATAAAACAAAGGAGGGTAAATTAGCAAACGCATCGATAAAGCTTCAAACCTGAGTGATAAAGCTATGAGCCCCGCTCAAACCCTCCTCTTCCCCAGTATTAAACAAAAATATCACACCATTTTTAAACCCATGCGCCCACTGCGAAATCCCTCGAGCAAGTTCCAACATCACAGCTACACATGAACTGCAATCTCCAGCCCCTCCCCTGATACACCAATAACAATCTTGTCACTACAAGAACCCAATAAATAATAACATATTCATCAAAACAAACTTAAAGCACGCGTAACTAAACAACCAGCTCGACGAGCAAGCAGTACGAGACAGGATTAGATAGGACATTGCAAACATAGAATGAACCAAAAGTTACTATCTGTCCCGTTCCATGAGAATTGTCAAGTCCAGTCCAGTCCTATCCGGTCTCGTACCCGATATTATGTAATCAGTTATCATAAAAATGTAAAAACCAACTGATTTTTTAAATGATCAATAAGAAAAAGTAATGCCAGCCAGGACAAAAATCATACGTGGAGAAAACGGTATCAATGTGAGAAGACACAAGAATAGTATTATCAGCAGCTTGATTTGGAGTAAATTTGGGCAAAATTCTTAAAACAACATGTTTAAGATCGGCATAAACAAGAGTTTTGCCCCTAAATAATCCACTAGTTAACCGATTCGCTCCGGTTTTCGCGTGAAAAAAATCCACCTCAACATCCACTTCATAGTACGCGTTTTTCTTTATATTCTCCACTTCCGCCAAAACATACTGCAAAAAAAAAAAGATAAAATAAAATAAAATAAAATAAAATAAATGAATAAGTAAATAAGTATACCTGCAAAGCGAGGTCGAGAGAATCAGAGCCGACGGGATGAGGACCGAAATCTGTCAATGCTTTGACGTGTTTGATGGCTTGGATTTCAGAGAAACCTCTTTTACCGGCTTGTTCAGCGGTTAAAGGTGAAGGCAGATTTTCGAACTGGTAATAGTGAACGGAATAACACGAGTAAATTATGACTGCGGATAAGATTATCCATACAGATCCTGACCGTATTGATTTCATTGATGAACTCAGATTGGTTGTGCTATTCGCATATGGTGGTTGTTTGGGCGGTCGTTGCTGTGAGTTCGAAGAGCGAGAAGTTTCCGGTCGTTTTCGCATTTTTTTTTATAATTTAAGAGACGAGTTTTCCTGGCTTGGTTTGTTTGCGTCTGTGCTGTTGTGAGTGAATAAGGGCTTCGTTTCTGTTTTTTACTGTTGCGGGGCTCGCTGATGAATGGTTGACTTTAGGTTGTTCTTTTTATTTTTATTTTTATTTTTTTCTCTCTCTCTATTATTCGGTTGCAGGCTTGTTTGGGAGCTGATTGAAGCGATTGTTGGAGGTAAAAGGGGACTGAATGGGTTGGGCTTTTGTTTTGACTGGGGCCGGTCAGTGCTTCTACTCACAGTTGTCGTGTCCGATCCACAAAATGACTTGTACATGGATTCATTAAATTATTAGATAATTTGTGAGTTATTTTTGTCGATTTGAATTAAACTTTTTTTTATTAAAATAATATTTTTTTTTAATATTAACTTGATTGAGCTAGGCAGATTAACGCATCATTAAAAATCTAATTTAATTAATTAGACTTCAGTATAAATATTTTTTTATTTAATTTAAAACTCAGCTTAAATAGATTCTAAATTAATCTATTAAATTATGTTTAATAATTATATTTATATTAACTTGGGCATGTATATACATGTGTACCTGAACAAATTTTATAGATTGGCTGGTGACTAATGTCACAAGCTGTTTATAAGAGGTGGCAACTGACAACTGGCAATTAAATATTTTCTTAATTTAATTCAAATGTATGCTTTTTTTTATCAAAATCATTGTTAACAGTAGAATTTAAAAACATTTATCTTCAAATAAAAACAATATTCTCACATTTGCTCTAATTTATTTATTCCTGATATGCTTATATGAAATAGTAAATTTAAACATCAGTCAAGTATTTGTCTACACAATGCAAATATTTAGTTACTTAAAATTGTGTAAATCATTTAGAAAAAAAGCAAATTATTGTTATTATTATGACTATTATTGGGAAAAATAATAGCAGGCTCTCTTTCCTTCTTAAATAATAAAAGGTCCGTTTAACCCTATATCTGACACTGTTAGTGACTTATCACTCTCGCTAACAAAAGGGCATGACAAGGAAAAAAAACAAAACATATAGGGTAATTAAGACCAAAAAAAAAGAAAAGAAAAAGGAAAGGGACAAATTAAAACACGTAAAATTTGCCTTCTTGCCCGTATAATTGCTCCAAATGTTGGACCGATGGGCTTGCTTATCCAGTTCATTCCGGCCCATAAAAGTTCACCTGCGGCCCACTATAAATCCAGATACTCGGAAGCAACACCCTCTCCTCTCTTCTAGAGCAATACAATAATATTCGCTGTAGAAGTTCCCCACTTGATCCCAAATTCCATAAAATAGGAGCTCTTTCCCTCTCTCTATCTCTAAAAAACACCAACTGAAAGAGCTCCTTCTCAACTCAACTTTAAAAAAAATTAGGGTTTAGGGCTCGAGAAAATCGATGTCCGGTCTGAATCGATCTAGCAGCGCTGCGTTTAAGAACGGCGGCCTTCCTCCTCAAGAACTCCTTGACGATCTCTGCAGTCGGTTTGTCTTAAATGTGCCTAAAGAAGACCAACAATCCTTCGAGAGAATTCTATTTCTCGTCGAGTACGCTCATTGGTTCTATGAAGACAACTCTGTCGAGAAAAATCCCTCCTTAAAGTCTTTCACTTTGAAGGAATTCACTTCTTTAAGTATCCTTTTTTATTTATTTTTTTGTGTTTTTTCTTTGATCTCTTGATAATGCTGTCTATTTTATTATACAAGTTTTAAGTTTTTTTCTTCCTTAATACGTTGCAGTGTTTAACAGTTGTGATGTTTTAAGACCGTATGTTGCTCATATTGATGATATTTTTAAGGATTTTACTTCTTACAAAGTTAAAGTTCCTGTGACCGGTGCGATTATTTTGGATGAAACTTTCGAACGGGTGAGGCCTTTTATAAGTGAAACATGATGATAAGTAGTATTTGCTATATGTTTTGTGTGGAATTTTGTGTTGATTTGATATGAATTATGATTATTGCCTGTATTTTATTTGTACTATTCGGTGCTTGATTGTTAATATTTTGAAGTTACGAAAGAAAAAGGGAAAGAAAGTCTTTTGTGTTGTAATTTAAACAGAATGAGAGGAAATCAATGTACTTGGTTTTTCATCAAGATTTTGGATTTTTGAACTAATTGAAATGGAAATGAGAGTGTTGATATGATGCTGAATTTAATCTAAGGACATAATAGTCAGAAACTTGGAGGATTAGTGATGTGGGGTGAAATACTTTTTTAGCTGGAGAAACTTTAGTTTAGGTTCATAAGATCAATGATGCAAATTGTTTGGTGAATGGGTGCTACTGTTGCATTTATCATCCACAGATACGTGATCTGGCCTTTGCCTGAGAAGGAAGTAAACACTTGAAATGTAAAAGGAAAGAGGGAAGATGCTCTTTGGATGACAGGGTAGTTCTGAAAACTCATATACCTCAAGTGCTTTGAATTGTAGACATAGCTGAGATGATGTCTATTCTTTTTAAGAGCTATTGTTTTGTGTGCATGGCAATGGCTATGTGAGCTTAGTAAATCATGATGCTGGCTTTTAAAGCATGCTTACCTGATTCCCTGTTTTAACCTGTAATTCTTGGGCTTCAACCAAAGCTTTTCTGTGTGATTTAAGGAATAGTTTTAAACTATTTACTTTGTCCGAGTTATTCAATACTTCAGTAAATGATTGTGGATTTGTGAAGTCCTCTTATCAACTTTCTTAACTTGGTTGATGTATTGACAGTGCTTGCTAGTGAAGGGATGGAAAGGGACGAGCTGGAGTTTCCCTAGGGGAAAAAAGAACAAAGACGAGGAAGACCATGCTTGTGCTGTCCGAGAAGTAAGCTTTTTTCCCTTGTGGGTTTGTCTGTGTACTCGCATATTTATCTATGAAAGCATTTTAATTTGGTGTAAATGTAATAATCTATTTTCCTGAACCAGTGATTAGTGAGAGAGACAATTTATCAAGGTTTCAGACATTAGTAATTATAGTTACTTTTATGATGAATGCTGCTATTAGTTGTTATAGTTACTTTTATGCTGAAAGTCGCTGTTAGTTGTTGTAGTTAATTTTATGCTGAATGTTGCTATTGATTCAGTTAAACACAGTGGGCTATACATGTTTCAATGATAGACAGCTTGATAAATGCATGCAACAGTGGGCTTGGGATCTTGAAATTCTGTCCCAAGGAAACTCTCTTTCCAGTTTTGATTTATTTAAAAGAAGAAAAACACATAATTGCTAATGGTTTTTCACCTTTCTACTTTCATTGACCATAAATCTAGCACGCATTGACCCAACCTTCAATTCCTTCTAGCACACAAATTTTCTCTTTTATGAATTTTAAATCGTCGAACTTCATTCTGTGAGCAGATGATACCGGGCTAGGTTAGGGATTGTAGGTATTTTGGGAAGGTATCAGGATTTATATTCGATCTATAATAACAAAAATTATGACACTAACTAAATATGAAAATGTAAAAAAGAAAAATTAATGTTATACATTGCTACAAAATGCTTGTATATAAAAGAAAAATATCATATTATTCATCATTTTAGTTAGTTTTTTATTTATTTATTTGGAAAACAATGAAAAGTGTTTGATGGGAAACCATGGAGAACCTCTAAAATATTCTTTCCAAATTTATGACAAATTTGTAAAACTGTAAAATTAGTTTTTCAGTTCTTTGGATGGAGAAATATTACATTTTAATAGAAAATTTCAATTTTCCTTTTTCCCACATCAATATTTTAGAAAATGGAAATATTACTTTGTTTTTTAACAGCCTCTTAGATTCCCAAATATTATTAATAATCATAAGTATATGAATTCCTACATAGACTAGTTCAACAAGAAATCTAAAAAAAACCAATAGTCAATTAAAATATAGATTTTTCTTTTGTGGCTACATCATGAAAATTTTTGGTTTTTCCAATCTGAAAGCTGGCTTGCTCCTATTCAAACTTCTTTTTTGGCCCACAGTGGAAAAGAGTCTAGTACGGTAGAAAGTTATTTTTAATCCATTTGTTGCATGGGCATTGGTGCAAGTCATTTTTGTAGATCCTCAGGTGGTTGGGGGGAAAGGTTCTAATATGATATAAAGGGGCTTTAATTGACTGCTGCATACTTTTGAATGGTAGGTTATAAGAGTGATTAAAGATAGGAGGATGCAAATGATTGCCCTGCACCCAACACACATTAGTCATTAACCTGCCTTCTCTTGTGGAATATAGGTGCTGGAGGAAACTGGTTTTGATGTTTCAAATCTTCTTAACAAAGATGACTACATTGAAGAGATGTTTGGACAGCAGAGGGTGCGGCTCTACATAATTGCTGGTGTGAAGGATGATACTGCCTTTGCACCCCTTACAAAAAAGGAGATCAGTGTATGTGGACTGTCTGTCATGCTTTTGGTCTTTGCACCTATTAGCCTACAATATCCATGGATTCTATGGCCTAGCCTCTGCATTTGTTGTCTGTTTTCACTAACAAGGAACGGCCTGCTTAACTTTTTATTATAGGGCTATCTTCTAATTGATAGAATGAATATTAAATCTTGGTTGCTTTTAGAATTTAGCAATGATGTGGTCATTTATGTTGTCTGCTTGCAGGAAATTGCATGGCAGCGGCTTGATGATCTTCAGCCAGCAAGTTACGAAGTAATATCTCGCAGCATCACTGGCCTCAAGCTTTACATGGTTGCTCCATTTTTAGCGTGAGTACTTTGATACACCATCAGTACAGGTTTCTCATGCCTCTGGATATTTTTTGCAATTTTTTATAGATATAATGTCTATACACAGGTCTTTGAAATCATGGATTTCGTCACACCAGCTCCCGGTAGCCCCTAGACTCGATATGCCTCTCAAAGGTTTGGCCTTTTTCTTTCCAATCCCAGAATGTTAAGATATCTGATACATTTAGAGAAGAGAATTATGCCTTTGATAACGGGAGGCCAATGATTACACTTTCATAAATCTTTGCATTCACCATCTTATGAGGCTTTGAAGCCACATTTAGTATGGTCTCTATGTGATCCTCTGCTCTTAAGATGTTAATAGAATTCCTTTTATAAAAAATTTTAAAAAATCAATGAAGTAGCAACCCAATTTTTCACTGATGAGTTCTTTTTTATTTCTGTCAAGCTATGTGCGTGTGGAAAGCAAGGAACAATTCTATAGGGAGCAGCACAGTGATAATGGAGAGCCATTTAAATAAGCCTGGATCTGATGCTCATCCTCCTGACATGGGCCCTGGCAAGAGCTTCAGAAATTTTAGATTTGATACTGCTTCCATCTTGCGAGCGATGGAATCTGGGTTTTCTGCTTAACTTTCAGAGCTCTTTCCTTTCCCTTTCTTTTTTTCTTTTTGTTTTTGTAAATGCTTTATGCTCACATAGCTGGTTAGCATTTCTCTTGTCACCTTGATGCCAACTTGTTGGCTGTACCTGATGTATATTGTTCGTGTCAGAATTCCAGGTTTGGGTTTTATGTATATCCTGTACAGAAGCCCGTTTGTGATTAAGAGCGCACTTTCATGGTTTTTCATTTGAAAAAAAAAATGTTGTTCCTTGGCACAGTAAAAATCAAGTGGATTTTAACCTATTTTGAGAAAGGATTCGAAGGTTACTAATTAAAGAAAGATAGATTTGAGAGTTAGAAATTCTGATAGGATTGTATACGAGTCTTGCGAAGTCATTGTGGTACCTTTGATTGCTGTCAGGATATGTGGTTGCATTTTGGTCTAGGCATTTCTTTTGACTGCTTCACAATGAGAGCTCTGAGTTGTCAGCCTGGTATTTTTGCAATCTTAACTACCCATTATGTCTGGTAAGTATTTATGGATGATTGACTGGGAAATGGAGCTTTCCATGTGATGTTCATGCACTCGTGCTGTAGTGGCCAAAATTGAACGAAAGTGAACAGCTGAATTAATGGCATTTGCACTTGCATAGTTGCATGTCTTCCAAAAAAACGTTATGTTTAGCTTATTAATTTCCCTTTCGCAGATAACCATGAAAACAACGCTGATCTTGGTGCAGCTGTTGTTCATTCCAAATTTTTTTTGTCTTTACCGTGTTGGGTTTTATAGTTAGCCATGAAGTAGAGAAATGTAGAAATTTCTTTACAACTTCTTTATTCTTGTGGTGTTCAATTCTTGTCCAAACTGTATGTTGGATGGAAAGATTCTGTCCATTATTGGATCCTAACTTTGTTCATGTGGTATTTGTTTCTTTAATGAGCAACTTTTTGTAGCATTGTTTCTTTTTGGTGTTTACAGGATCTCTTTGTCATGGTCCTTTGCGATTTGATATGACGTAAAAAGATGAGCAGGTTTGTTTTGTTGAAGAATAATTGAGATGCTATTATTCTTTAAACAAACCTTCGAAAGAAATCGCCCCCATTACTTTATATTGGATTTTCTACCTTATCATTGTCCTTTGTATTTGGGTGCTCTTTCTTCGAAATCTAGGCTGTGATTGACTTAGGGTCATAAAACTGTTCAGTAGTAACAAAAACATGCAAAGTTGTAGATTGACTTGTGATCAAACCCTTGGATTTTTATCTCCCTCGAGCCTTAGCCAGATTTATGTGAAGGGAAGGGAATGTACCGATCTCTGCATTGGAGGCATGGACCACATTGGAAGCCATGTCTATTTATTTTAGCTGAATGTAAGGAAGAAGGTGGTCTCCAATTGATAACGGCTAGCTTAAATTTCCAAGTGGTCCTGGCAAGGATTCTCATTTATTGACAATAGAGTCACGATCTGTCCTGCCTCTATGCCCTTTAATTCAGCATCTTAATTTCATGACCAATTACAAAATAGACAGGTTTATAGGGACCTTAGAGGGTGGATTAGAGGTGGCGGGGCCTTGTAGTGACCTTGATTGAAAACCACCCTTCTGGCTTTGCTTTTTTGTTCTCCAGTTCAGATTCCTGTTCCAAAATATTTGGTGTGGAAGGAATGTAATTTTCCAGAGGATATGGCCGGATTGCTTCGCAGGAGATCCCGGTTTGATCTCAAAACTGAAGGAATTACGGTATACTGTTTCCAGTCCATAGATTCACCGAGTGTCGGTGGTCAAGTAGCCGGATCTTCAATTTTTTTATTTTTTCTAGAGTAGTCATTGCTGAGAAGAAATTCTAGAGAGGTCTAGCAAATTGTATTCTTGAAATTATGTAGGGAATGGTCACTTTCTAGAGATGTTAATCCTGGCAAATTATTATTATTATTATTAAATATACTAAAACGCCTCGGTCTTTCGTTGTAGCTCCACTGCCCTTTTTTTTCCCTCAGTTTTTTTTTCTTTTCAATTGTAACCTGTAATGATCAAATTAATGAATAATTTGTTTTTTTTAAAAAAAAGATGATTGATGAATAGTTTATTGAAGATGAAATTTTTTTAAAAAAAGTATCAAAGTGTAAAACAAAAGGAAAAAATGGCCAATCTAAAATTCTTGGAAAAAGTTCTTTGTAGTCCTTATAATCTATGTAATTTTTATTTGGATCCAAGTGCTTGGGTTTTTTTTTTGTCATCTAGTTTTTTTTCTTTGATATTATTTCTCGTGATGAAAAAAAGAAGATATAATCTATAACGCGAGACAATATCCTAATTAGGTTATTGAACTCTATTACTACATAGTACATACTCCCCGGCTCCATTATTTTCTGATTCTCGTGGTTGTCCAGAGACGGCAATGTTGGGACCTCGTGTTGTCTCGACTCCATTATTTTCTGGTTCCCGTGAATGAACCTTATACCATCATAACTCCTTGATTTTCTGGTTGTCTTGGTGGGTGGAATCTGGGAATTTTATTTTGTTGCCCGAAATCTTTATGTTGACCATCTTTGTCATCGATGGAAGAAAAATATAATAAAACTCCAAAAGTCGGTTCGAGAAGATGATGTGTATGGTGGAGGTAGTCGCATCCCGCAAGTTCGAGCTCTTAATCAATAATTTCTTACAACTGGATTGTATGGCGGCGTAGTTTTTTACAGATAATTTAGTTATTGCAGATTTTCACGACTCCTTTAATTATTTATTGAGCAGCTTTTTGTTTACCATGCTCGGGTTCTTAGTCGTGGAAACTCTTGATTGGTTTTGCAGAGATGCAGTGAATTTAGGACATGACATCGATGAGTGGATTTTCCTCCTTTTATGTTTGTCAGTGCTTTTAGCGTCATGTACCTTGTGATTGAGAAATAATTTGCTAATTCCCCTGTTAAATTTTCTTAAAATGAACTTAGTATCTTGATCTATTTAAAAATAAAAATAGATTATGGAGTGGTAACAGCAAATTATGAGATAAAAATAACACTATCCTAAACCAAAAGCAAAGCGGTTTCCGATAGGCTCCACTATTTTCTAAATAAAATCATGATTTTTTAAAAAAATACATAGTTTAATTATCAAACATTATTTTATTTTTACAAGTACTGCTCTCGGTTTACATTTCACAACACATTAATAAATCGCTACAAAACATAACAATCCCAAATTTATTCAAGTAAAAACTACGTGCAACACATCAGCTTGATAGTGAATGGATTAGATTTTAAACCAAAGTAATAATAGACAACTCCTGCTTGGGAGTCATGTGATTGTGATCCCTTTGAATCTTTTTCCGTTTCATACATGAAGACATACAAGGCTTGCTCTATATTCTTTGCTTCGATCTTCATCTTTCCATGGATGGCATGAACTAGAAAACAAAATTACGATCATTTGGGATTGAAGATCCTTACCTGCTTTTTTTGTTTTTCCCATGTATAGGAGTTGGGTGCAAGCATTTATCTAATAATAGTAAAAGTTAGGATCACAATCCTTAAATTCTCCTAGTTACAGTTCAAATCTCTTGTCATCGAGATCAAATATTACGGATAGTTCTTACTTGAAAATACATAAAATAATATTTTTATTTATTTTTTAAAATTATTTTTCATATCAGTTATCAAAACAATTTAAAAATATAAATTTTTAATAAACAATTTCAACCAAATTCCTGAAAACAATTTAAGTAGGATATGAGTTTTCTTCGAGTAACAACGAAAATGAACTCATATGCGGCCGACCAAGCATTTTACCGAGAAGATATGTACGGAGTATGGAAGCCTATTGAGATTTAAATCCAAAATTCATCTCTTCTTTCAAGACCCAATTTCGGCTCTCCGTGTCAAGTCGGTAGTGACAACAATCATTTAAGAGCAAAATAAAATAAAATGGAGAACTCAACACGTGGCATGCAACAATTTTTCGGGAGTCGAACTTAGGCTGTGTTGGTCGGCTGATTGTCAAATTCGACCGACATTAATATTATTATTTCCATGATGTCCAAGAAAAGGAAAGCGATGAAATTGCAAAATGTTACTGTATCAATGAAGGATCTTTTTTTTTTTTAAAAAAAAAAAAG
>Ga0307514_10002492_pt1 | contig 19034 bp, 9 predicted proteins | sample 16_EM_MG_FD_203088 | JGI IMG/M metagenome (GOLD analysis project Ga0307514, IMG submission 203088) | Populus trichocarpa ectomycorrhiza microbial communities from riparian zone in the Pacific Northwest, United States - 16_EM | ecosystem: Host-associated > Plants > Roots > Unclassified | place... | reverse complement strand
TATGATATATAATTTTTTTGTAACTTCATTGGTTTGTTGTGTCTTGTGGGATTTTGATAGGTTTATTTGATGAAATTACAATGAAAAGAGAAGGATGTGTTGGGGTTAATGATGAGGAGGTTGCTGGATTTTTTTTTGTTAGGTAAAGAATGGTTGATTGTAGCTGGATGTGGTTGTTAAAAATTGAATTTTTTTAAATACTACAATATTGAGCAACAACTCATTTATTATAAAAACAAAGCAGCAGCTCTTAGTGGTATTTTTCTTCTATTTTTGAAATTCAGAGACTTTTTAATTATTATTTAAAATATAATGAGAGTTATAAATAAATATAATTTTTTTTTGTTGATTTTTTTTGTGTCAACTCGTGAGAATATAAAGTGTTATCAATCTTCAAAATTCAAAACATAAATTGTAATTAAAAAAAAATAACTGCAAAATAAAATAAAAACCAAACTACATGATCATGAGGATTGTTAGAGTAATTTTCTAATCCGACCAAAGAAAACAAAACGTTGATCGGAAAGAGCTCGTTATGAATAGTGGACGAGTGGCCCATATACATTTGGATTTACATGAGAATTGGGAGAATGGACTGGCCATGGAGCAACACACCTCCTGCATTGATGGCAAAGAAGTCTCAAAACTTATCTAAAAGAGAGAACTTCAGATATTTCTAATCGGAAATAACGAGCAAACAAGGAGCAATGGCTGCTCCTCTCACTCTCCACCACCATATTAAACCTCCCTTATCTTCAGAAAATCCCCTCCTCACGAGAAACCCCACCTCCGCCTCTACTATTGGTATGATCGCAAGCAGCATTGATGACCCCAATCAACCACATCCATGTATTGTTTCGATAGAAAAATGCTCCAACATGTCCCATCTCAAGCAAATCCATGCTCAAATGCTCAGGACAGGCCTCTTCTTCGACCCCTTCACCGCCAGCAAAATTGTGGCCTTTTGCTCTCTTCAAGACTCAGGAAGTCTCCAGTATGCTCGTCTTGTCTTCTCTCAAATCCCAAATCCCACTTCCTACACTTGCAACTCTATAATTCGAGGCTGCACCGATAAGAACTTGCATCAAGAGGCACTTCTTTTCTATCAAGAAATGATGGTTCAAGGCTTGATACCGGATAGATACACCTTTCCCTCATTGTTCAAGTCTTGCAGGAATTCATCCGAGGGAAAACAGATACATTGTCACTCTACGAAGCTTGGTTTTGCTTCAGATACATATGCCCAAAACACCTTGATGAATATGTATTCGAATTGCGGTTGTTTGGTGTCAGCTAGAAAGGTGTTTGATAAAATGGAGGATAAGACTGTAGTTTCTTGGGCAACCATGATCGGGGTCCATGCACAGTGGGATCAACCCAATGAAGCTGTGAGGCTTTTCGATAGAATGATGAAGAGTGAAAATGTGAAGCCTAATGAGGTTACCTTGGTTAATGTCTTAACTGCATGCGCAAGGGCGAGAGATTTGGCTATGGTGAAAAGGATTCATGAGTACATTGATGAGCATGGTTTTGGGCGCCACGTTGTTCTCAACACGGTTCTTATGGACGTTTACTGCAAGTGTGGATGTGTACAACTAGCAAGAGATTTATTTGACAAGGCCCAGGAAAAAAACTTGTTTTCTTGGAATATCATGATAAACGGGCATGTTGAAGATAGTAATTATGAGGAGGCTTTACTGCTGTTTCGTGAGATGCAAACCAAGGGTATAAAAGGTGACAAGGTGACCATGGCGAGCCTGCTGCTCGCTTGCACTCATCTGGGTGCTCTAGAGCTGGGAAAGTGGTTACATGCCTACATTAAGAAGCAGAGGATTGACGTTGATGTTGCTTTAGGAACAGCTCTTGTGGACATGTATGCCAAGTGTGGAAGCATAGAAACTGCGATACAAGTGTTTCATGAGATGCCTGAGAAAGATGTAATGACTTGGACAGCTTTGATTCAAGGTCTTGCAATGTGCGGGCAAGCGGAGAACGCTTTACAATATTTTGATGAGATGCATATCAAGGGAGTCAAGCCGGATGCAATCACATTTGTCGGGGTTTTGGCTGCGTGCAGCCATGCTGGGTTTGTTGATGAAGGCATTTCACATTTTAACTCTATGTCTGATACCTATGGCATTCAGCCTACCATCGAACACTATGGTGGCTTAGTTGATATACTAGGCCGAGCTGGTCGCATAGCTGAAGCAGAGGAATTGATAAAGAGCATGCCAATGGCACCTGATCAATTTGTTTTGGGCGGTCTTCTTGGTGCCTGCAGAATCCATGGAAACCTCGAGGCTGCAGAAAGAGCAGCTAAACAACTCTTGGAGATTGACCCATATCATTCGGGAACGTATGTACTTCTGTCAAATATTTATAAATCTTCGAAGAAATGGGAGGAAGCAAAGAGAACCAGGGAATTGATGGCAGAAAGAGGCATGAGAAAGCCTCCAGGTTGCAGCCAAATCGAGGTTCATGGAGTAGTCCATGAATTCGTGAAGGGGGATTCATCACACCGCCAATCCTCGGAGATTAACGAAATGTTGGAGGACATGATTAGCAAACTAAAGAACGCTGGTTATGTTCCTGACAAATCAGAGGTGTTATTTGACATGGCTGAAGAGGAAAAGGAGACCGAGCTTAGCCTCCATAGTGAGAAGTTGGCAATTGCCTTCGGCCTCTTAAGTACAAGCGTCGGGGCTCCAATTCGAGTTGTGAAAAACCTGCGTATATGCAGTGATTGCCACAGTGCAACTAAGCTTATCTCCAAACTATACAATAGGGAAATAATAGTGAGGGACAGGAACCGGTTTCACCATTTTAAGGACGGAACCTGTTCGTGCAGGGGTTTCTGGTGATGTCATGGTAAGCATCAAGCATTCTATAGAGTTCTAATAATTTTCACTATGGAGCACTATGTCCACACAAATGAATAACTCTTTCATTACTAGATCCAATCTCCTTGAAGATTTCAAAGTGCAGTTCAGGCCCCAAAAACACAAAAATGATGCTTTGAGGGCTAAAATGCAGAGAACCCGATTATAGCACTTGTCTTAAGCTCCAAATAAAATCGCACATGCATGGTTACAAAAGATGCATATGCTGCAGCAGAAGGCAAGTTGTGCTTATTTAGAGTAGATGGAAGAACTAATCCTCATGCACTCTTCAATACAAAGACTGGGCACATTTCTGGATTGAAATTATTCACAGACAAAGATAAGAAATGTTAGGAACTAGTTTAACTGATGCCGGGATTTTCATTACCCATGGTAAGCAACAAAGTACGACAGGCCAATGGTTTCCACACATATCAATGGGTGTTCTGAATTTATCAGATATGAGAAATCAAACTACAAAAGCTTGTATGCCTAACCAAGGTTAAAGAAACACAAAATAAAGTTCAACCTGTACAGGTTTGCATCACGCCTAAAACCCCATCATAAAGCAGACCACAATGCCCCGTGTCAACTGGCAGTCTTTGTAATGCATGCCAACGACAAAGCAATTCAATCAGATTAAATAATTGGAGGAAATCATTGGAAATACACAAAATGAAGAGAAAATTTAAACATAGAAAAAAGAGCCACTGATCAGGCTCTCGTGTATTTCTTATTGTCTGAACTACCGGATATTTTGTTGATCGCACTAACAGATGCTCAAACCTAAAGTAATGTGACATCGAAACTCTTTTTTCTGGAGTCAAAAAACGAGAAGAGTAGGTTCATCATCAATTATGATAAGCCAAATATCAGCAGCTCATAAGAGTCCAGACCAGCAGTTGATTCCTCAATTGCTCTACACTCAATCTGGCTACATTTCACATGTATCTGGTGATTTGTTCAATAAAAGGCATGTGAAAGGTCCCAAGTCTAAATGTGAGCCAAGGAAAAGATTAATGTCACCCTAAAAGTGAAAAATAAATAAATAAATAAATAAATGTCTAATGTTATCATTCTTGAGCCATAACCCAATTCTAAGTGGAGCTGAAGCGCAGTAAATTTATACTAAGGACTTAAAGCTCAACCTTGGGATTAAAAAGCACCTCTTCATGAAATGAATGATGCCAAAACACCAAAAAATGATCAATAAAGTAACCAATCAATTCCAACGTAGATAAGACAGAGATTAGAGATCACATGTAACTTAAAAGGGCAATATCTTTTGAATATCTCATACAACTAACAGAATTGCTACTAATAAAAATAAAACCTCCATAAATCCCAATAATTTTATTCAAATCATAGTCAATGCGAAATAGACTAAAAACATATGAAAATAAGAGCAATCACACAGAACCAAGTTTACCAGTTTTAGTCCCTCTCTAATTCTCTTCATCACCATCGGTCTTTTTGATCAGTTGACTCTCTTCATCGCCATCATTTTCATCACCTGTCTGATTAGAAACAGTCTCACGCTGCAATGGAGCACTGCCAGCTCCAGTAACTGACTGCTGATAAAGAACACCTCCAGCAAGCGTGAATACAAGACAAAATAAACCAACCGGGCTAGCATGTTTATCCCAAATAAACACATTGATGACAACAGTAAGAAACTTATTGACAACCCCGGTGACAGTAAACGCGGTGGCCGATATTGCCTTCCTTGCAGCAAATCCGAAGAAACTAATAAGAAAACCAAAAATGCACGACAAAGACACAGCAAAAAATGCATCGAATTCAAACCAATTCCCAGTTTTTGATCCCCAGGAAGCAAACACCTCACTATACTCCCCCGTAAGAATCCAGAAGAGCGGCGCCATCATCAATGACAACAAATTATTGTAGAACACAAGACCCCAGGTGTTGAGTCCAATATTGGAGACAATGTGTTTGATATAAACCATCTCTGAAGTAATAGTGACTAAATATGCAAGTGCCCAAGAGTAAGCAGTCAAAGTAAAAGCAGAATCAGTGGCCACATAGCCAACAGCACCACCCAAAATAACAAACAAGGAAACAAAGGTGAGCTTGGATGGTATGGGTTGTTTTCTAAACAGAGTGTCAGCTATAGCCACCAAAAGGGGTGTTAAGGATCTGAACACAATAAAAGTGTCGACATTGGCATGACGCAAAAGATTGGTATTCGTAAAGATCGCCAGATAGAAAACAAGAGCAGCAGGTAAGAACTTCTTGGCAGTTTCATAAGAGAAGGAATCATGATATAAAAGCCCCAATTTGCCTAAAACCCAAACACCCAATGCAGAGGTTAGGTACTGCAATGCAGTTAAAAGGCCAGGGTAGTTAAATTTGGTAATTGCAAACTTGTTAATTACAGCAAGCAAACTTGAACAAAGTGCATAACCCACCACAAGACTACTCGTCGCCAATTGCTTACTGGAATCCACTCGAATCGAAGACATTCTGATCCTCCTCCTCCTCCTCCTCCCCCTTTCTGTCTGACAAATTATTTTCGACAAACACAGATCGAAGCGATATGATGTTAAGAAAATCACAGAGAAAAAGTCTTCATAATGGAAACTGATGTTATAACTAATTGATTCCAAGTTTCTGATTATACAAAGAAAAGAAAAGAGATTAGGAATCACCGACAAAAACAGCAAGGCGGATGATGGGGAGGGAGGGAGGGAGAGAGAACGCGGGGTTTGCAAATTTAATAAGGGATGATTATGAAACAAGTAATTTGGTACAATGGATGGGTGTGTAATTTGACAGTCAGCTGAGCAGACAAACACCGTACCATCCTGTTTCCTTCACGTTCCTATGTATTTCTCTGTGCGCGTGTGCGCGCCGCCCAAGGAAAAACAAATACTGATATTACAAATCAACCCCCGAACTATATAGGTTTTCATAAATAAGTCACCAACCTCTTAATTGTTTACAATTTCTAACTTGACCTTTCTTACTCTTACATGTTAGTCCCTCTTTGTCGTTTAATATTCTCTGATATTTGAAAGTAATATTTTACTGAGAGTCCATTGATATATTTTTTTAATTTTCATCGGAATTTAATTAATAGATGTTTTACTATTAATTAGTTGATATTATACTTTAGGGTAACCTTTTTGTTCAATAATAATATCATGTAGTATCTAAAGTATTATTAGAAGAAAAGAAGGGGTTTAAGATGATAATATAAATTGTTAGATTTGTACGTTGAACAAATCAAATCCAAAAATGAGATTTAAAAAATAGTTAAGTCACCCGGCTTGATTTAAGGTTCGGATTTCTGGTTTTGATCGGGTCATTAGATTATTCAAGTTAATTTTTTAAAAAATAATTAAAAAAACTTCGTTTTAGTAAAAATAACAAAAGTCAACGGGTTGCAACTGAGTTATTGTCCGAGTCTTGCCGGGTCAATCAGGTCACCGGGTCACATCAAGTTTTTTTTCCTCTTTTTTTTCAACTCGATCCGGTTCCAGACTCGGATCGGCTGGGTTTTGAGTTGACCATCAGGCCGGATTTTAACTATAAGTTAAACACTCAGTTCATTGTAAGTTTTTAAAACTTAAGGAATGGCAAACATAACAACAATGTGGAAAGAGGATTCTTTCATTACCTGCTATACTAAGAAATTTGGGAAAGTTTATGAACAATGAAGTTACTTTTTTTCTATTTAATTCAGCGTTCTTTTTGTTTTTCCATTTTCTTCATCGCCGTATTCTTTAAATAATTTTCTAGGTTACTTTAAATTAATCAAGTCAATTACATTACATTAGATAAACTATAATATAGTTTAATTTTTAATTCAAGGTAGATAAGGGATCAAATTGAGAGATTTTGCAATATCAATTTCATCTTTTGTTTTTATAAATTCTATCATCATTTTTTTTTTACTAACCGATCAAGTTACCTTTAAACTAGCCGAGTTAACTAGATTATGTCAAGACAATTCTAACTAAATTCTATCATCATCACATGATTTAATATCAAATCTAAATTAGAAAAGATATCGGGTTGAAAGGGTTTTTTTTATCAATTTTTTTTTTCTTATTTTTATCATCGGATTTGTTTTTACCGATTAGTTGGGTTGGCATTACACCGGTCAAGTTGACTGGGTTATGTCGAGCCAACTCTCACTCGATTTAATTTTTAACCCAGGCTAGACAAAGAGTTGAATAAAAAGATTTCAATGTTATTCCGTCAAATTAAGTTTAATAACAATATCAAATAATTCTTTATAATTTAAATATTTTTTGTTAAGTTAAAATAAAAATTTATGTAATGCGGGCATTTAAATTAGTATCATACTAATTCACAAAATGTGAAACCTTGTAGCTTAATCGAAAAAATAACTTCAAAAATAGTACATTCGTTGGTTATCATGTTGGGGAACAACACAGCAACATTCCCCAGCAATGCAATTCAATAGGTTACTCTATCATGAACAATATATATATATATATTTCAATAAAAAAAGTTATTATATCTAGTCAAATTCATAACTTAGATAACAGGTAAAGTGGATTGATACGAGTCAATGTTTTATAAAAAAATCAATGTAGATTTTGACCGAGTTATATATGCATCCATCAAGTCAACTATGTGATATTTAATCCAATTAATTCCAAATCTAGGCCATGCCAGCGAGTGGCCACACCTGGACTCGATTTAATACCATTGCCGAAACATTTATTTTCCGTGGCAAAACGTTGGCAACTAACTAGTTCCAACTATTTGAGAAAAGAATTTATTGACAGCGACTGAAAATGAACAAGAGAACTCCTATTTCCAACCAAGTGGAATTAATTGCAGAATTCTTTTGCACCATTCTGCTGTCTATTACAGCAGGAAACCTGTTTAGATACAAGAAATCGTCTTTTAAAAGCTTTCTATCATAGCTTTTGTATGCCTACAATGATATTTGTCCACAACTTCGCAAAACTAACACACTCTGATGGGGGAGGATGACCAACAGAGAGTAAATGGCAGCCATGGTTATAACTCTATTCCAGCGAGAATTCTTCAAGCCATATTAGCACTTCATTCCTCTTCAATGCAACCAATATCAAAAGAGAGACTGTGTCAGTGGTTTGGGTGAAAGTGGAAAACATGTCACTCGCTCATATTATAATAGTCTGCAACATTAGCATAAGAAACTCGCATCCACCATTGCCAAGGAAGATGCAGTTAGATCTAACGCGGTTGATCAAATTAAGCAACAATACGAGAGCTGGGCACATTGCAGAACATATACATATATAGCAGAAAAACGAAAGAATACGAAGTGTAAAAGAGATAAGCAAGTTTATTTAGCTGGAGAGCAAAAAGGAAGTGTAATAATAAAGAAAAGGAAAGGAAAAGGCAAGAAAGTAGCAGGCAAAAGTAATTCTGTAGCAAAGATTTCGTAATTCCAACTACTTCAAGGATATAAGACATTGTTTGTCCGCCATCCATGGTGATAGGCCATAAAGTTAAGACTGAAAGAAAACCTTAGTTTCAAGTTTATGTCTCCACACTTGCACTAAAATATTGCTAACAGAACATCGTAATAACTAGCTTAAATGTTGAAAACTGCACTTTAACTATCTGGTTGATTTTGACCACTAACATGAAGGCAACTACGCAAGTCCCAATGAGGGAAGGGGGGCTGGGAAGGGGGTGACTTCCACTCATAGATTTGAAGTTGACAAGAAATCAGGAAACAAAGAGTGGTATTCTCAGAAAAGAAACACCGATAAATTCCAAGTGGAGGTTCTGTCAAATGTAGATTTACTGGTTACACACAGCTTTTGAGAGATAACATCTAGAGTATAAAACAACAGTTCCAGGGTGCAGCTACTAGAATTCTTGTTGTCGCTGGTCCTATTATTATTATTGTTGTTGCTGTTGTTGTTATTTCATATTCATCTGCTTCAAGTAAATATGTCAGGGTATACAACCCCTGCCATTAATGTTATTCCATTTTTTCTATTCACTCAGAAGAAGCATTAGGTAGTTATTAACTTTGTGATGTCTGAACTCAGATTCCAAGAAAAAAGTAGGATTGAGGGGAACTAAAGAAATAGTTGAAACAAACTCAGAACAATTGTGAACTATGCCGTACCATTATGAATTCCCATGTTCGGCCTGGATCATTATAGCGAGCGAGCAAACAACCCATCTTTGGCTTAAGACCATCTTTAAGAAGACATGATCGCAGTGCTTTCTCTTTCTGACAAACAATAGCCTCAGTTGGTTTCCCACTGAATTTATCTACTGCAGCAATGCCTCCTTCCACCTTTCTTATGCTAATTGTCTCTTGATTAGGATTTGGTAAGCTGTTCAAAAAGACAAAAATTTAGTATTGATCACTATTGAATATAATATTATCCTCAAATGTATCCCCTTCAATCTGAAAACATGTAATAAAAATCACCGATAATTAATGCTTGCCATCATCTGAATCCATTTCTAAAAGTTTTAGTTTTGAATTTTAAAGCCCAGAAGAGCTGATGAGACTCGCCTGCTTAAATCTTTCTCCAGAGGAAGAACTATTTGGATGGATACTTTGGACAATCCGGTGTCATTTGCTTGAGTGAACACGGGAGTAGTCATTGGTATTTTCTCCATCGTGGAATTCTTTCCAAAAATATACCTACAATGATATCCATATTAGAATAGTCATGAAAAAATGATATATTATGTAATTGAATTGGATCATGATAGATACCCACCCAGTAACATCGTTAAATCCATTTGACCCAGACAACTTATCTCCATTCGCTTCTACCACTATGAATGGGCTGTACTTCCGTACCTGCAGAATTATTTTGATGATAACCAGTGCTAACTTAACAGGGTATGCAAATTGCTGAAAAATAAAAGTAACAGAATTCAGTGCCAGAATTGCCAATTTAACATTTTCCTGCTTAAATATTCCGATTTTCCTATTGTATTACCACATCAATCTTTCATTTAGTTGCTCCTCACAGGCCAAGTAATCTTGATGCACATCTTACTGCCTTGACATTAAATTATGACTTGCTGAGGATGTATCTGGCTGTCCTCTTGAGATGATGTTGTAACTATTCTTTTTGGAACTTAATAGCATCCCATTGCATTTTCTTTTCATCGGGTATCCATAATTCCCTCAAAATTTTACTTGATGCAAATTATTACTAAAAGCATAATCCATAATCAAAGAAATGGTTTCTCACAAAAAAGGCAGACTGACCTCATAGTTTGCAGTCCTTTTCAGTATCTGATATCTGGGTGTTTCTAAGTCAGGAGTCTTGTAAATTCTCAACTGTAAAAGTAAGACCTCAATAAGAATTGGAACCTAAGTATGACTCTAATGGAAATTTAAAGAAGTAAAGAACATGTACCTGCTTAACTACATTCCGCAAACCTTCAAGAGAAAAATAGTTATTATTCTCTATGGAATCCCAGAAGTCCTGCGAATTAAATAGGAAAAAAATCACTGGTATTTTTGTGGGTGTCTCATAATTTATCATTTTTACACTAGCAAGAGAGGTGGACTTTACCAGATGGCTGTTAAACTTTCCTGTCTGTGGATTGATGCCCATGATAGAGGTCCCTGTGAACACTAATTCTGGTTTCCATGGCAAAAGCATGAACTTCATCACCATAGTCCACCTTGTAGTTATCTCATAAGTTCCTGTCTATAGCAACTGGATCCATTAACCAAGCAAAATCCAGAGCCTGGCCAGAGCCAGACGAACCTTTGCAATATTCAGAATTCTCAATAAGATGAAGTTGTCTTTCCATCTTATTATTAAAATTAATATTGTTTTCTACTGATTTCAAAATACGCTAAATGCTTGTTAGTATTCTAATTAAGAGCTTGAAACAGAAACCAAACCTCATAAAAATTGTAGAAAGTAAGAAATGTAGCTACTAAAACCCAGCAGCTAAATCAGTCATCATTAGAGACTTCTAGTTATTTGAAGAAAAGCAAAATTGTTTTACCTATACTACGAATTTTTTATGGAGTCATCAGTTGGCCAGACATTACTTTGTTTTCACAGCCATAAGCATCAAACAAATGTCTTATTATTAGATTGGCTTATCACTATGATACAATTAGTAGCATGTAATGCAATATATAGGGCGGCATAATGGAAACATGCAAAGATGGTCATTTTTTAGTTCTTCCATTGCGTATCTTTTCCATCCCTAAATCCATCCCATACAGTACAGAAGTTTTCTACGTCAAGAGAGGAAGATTCAGCTTTAAGGTGATCAAAGTCTCTTATGACAAGTTAAATTTAAACAGTAAGGATTATTGGTATCAAGAAGACTAAGGATTGCAAAGCAGTCTGCTTGGCTACAAATATTTGGAGCCCTTGTTTTATAGTCAGGATCTCTTTGAGTAGCCTGGTGTATACAAAAGCCTGTGAAGTTTGAGAATTTATAATGATTGAAAGATGAGAAAATCCGTTTGGGATCAAATTGAACACTACAAATATTGGCAATTGCAAGCTCACTTTCGTATGGTGGAACTGTTGGCAGCATCCCTATTGTGTATTATTTAACAAACAAGGCCAGAGGCTAAAATTTGAATAATTCTTCTAACAAATGCTGAAGTTTCTACTGTCACAAAAAATGGCAATTGGAACCAGCTTCACTCTAGAACTGATATGATGGTAGAAGTGCAAAGTGCAATGTGTTGGTGGAGGTATGCTTCTAAGTACTGACACTAAAGACAGTGGTGTGAGCTAGCAGTCTTCTCCTAATGTGTGGTTTTTCTACAAAAAAGTGCTTGGTAGTTGATCAGACTTAAAAGCACTAAAGTAGAACGGCTGAAGCAAGTTTTGGGGTCCTTTGAGCATTCCAAAGTGCAGTTTTCATTGTATGGCTTTGCAAAAAAAATAAATAACGAACAACAAAAATTCCAGTAAGCAATTATTATTATTAGAGCTACAAACCTGTTTGACCCAATGCAAGAAGAACTGAGGCCTGAAGAGATTCTTCAAAAGAGCAATGTTAAAAAGATACCCACTTATACTATCATGCTTAGTGATGGGGTCCCTGAATTTCACACGCTCATCATACGCCGTCCGGTCAATTCCCTGATCATCGAAGAGATGTGGAAGATCATCATACAAGAAGTCCACCAGCTGTTTCACGTCCACGCCTCTTGATTGTGACTGTGGCTGGTTCTGGTCAACCAGGCTTAGCCTGAGGGCCCATTTCAAGTTTTTCCGAGTTCTGATGGCTGAATTTCTTGATTGGAAACCGTAGCTCTGTTGCCCACAGGTTTGACTGGCGGCCGGTAGAGGGCGGAGGATTTGGAGGGAAAGTTGAGTGGTGGCCATTTGTTGCTCTCCTTGTGAGCTTCTTGGATATACGTGGCTTGGTTTGAGGCTTGATACACTTGTGACTTATTATATTCTATATCCATGCTTCGTCTTGGATAATAATTTAAAAAAATAAGAAATGGAATATAGAAGCTATTTTAATATGTTTTTCTATATAAAAAATTTTAAATATAAATTAAAAAGTTTATGCAAGCATCTAATTAAATATATCAATAATTATTTATATAAATAAATAAAAGAAAGTTGGTAATAATACTAAACAAAACTGAAAAAATTAAAAAATTGATGCAAATCAAGATATTTAAACATGTAAAATAAAATATTTACTCGTTTATATCTACTGAATTTATTTATTAAAATTAATAAAAAATAATATAAATATAAAAAATATAAAACTAACTAAATAAAATATTATGCAAGGTCGAACATATTAGAAATATTATTTCAAATTAAATATTTTTTTAAATAAAGCTCATTAATATAAAATAAAACAAATCTTCAAAAATTCAATACAAATAAAACAATTTATTTAAAAAAACCTTTATTCAAAAAAAAGTTTGCATAAATCGTTACCTAGATCATGAGACTGAGATATACCGATAAAAAAGAAGAAATTAAAGATAACCACGAACCAATATTTTTTTATTAAAAACTTGTTACCCCTGTTATTAGATTAGAAGCACCATAAATGAAAAAATCACGAAGCCTAATTTTCAACAAATCAAACACTGAAAGATGAAACTAAAAAAAATCAATCACAAAAAATTATAATTAAAAGAATGAGGGTGAAAATTAAAATAAAAAATAAATTAGAGGACATAAAGAAAATTATATTGGAGGGTTAAATTGAAAATAAAAGGAACTTTAACAAAAGAAAAGAGGAATAAAAAGAATGAGGACTAAATTGAAAAACAAAAAACAACATAAATTTTGATTGAAAGATAAAATTGAAAAACAATAAAATTTTAATAAAAAAACCACAGAAAAAAATCAAAAATCAAAAGAATAATGAACAAATTTTTTTAAAAAATAATATATGATAAATTGTAATTTAAGTATTAAATTGAAAACACAAAAAAAAAATATAAAAGTGCCAAGGACAAAAATAAGCAATAAAAAATATAAAAAATGAAATTGAAAAATGAAAAGAAAAGAGGATAAAGATGTACTTTTTCTAGAAGAGATAAAAAAAAGAAGAAAAAAAAATGATCACTAGTAACAAATCACCCATTATTCGCCGCCACGTGCGACATCATCAAGAAGGGCTGGTTTGACCATCTGATGGTGTTGCAAGTGCTACTTAGAGGACATGGACGCTACCCACGCGTTGGCACGTCATGAGTACACGCCAACAACCTTTTTGAATAAAAAAATATCATTCCAAGTTAAAAATATTAGAAAGCCCTCCATGAGCCCGAGAATTACAAAAACAATGTGTGAAATGACACAAATGTCCCTAGAGGCGAGCCTTTTTTTTTTTTTGTCTTTTCTAAGGGTAAAAACATATTTTTAATGTATTCTAAGAAATGGAAAATCAAAACAATTCTAGGTCAACAACTCTGTTTTTTATTATTATTATTATTTTAGGGATAAATAAGCAATTTTACTGCTTTAAATTTTTTTAAAAGATCAAATAATCATTAGTCAATAGTTTTGGATGTTGTTGAACTTGGAGGTATATTTGTTATTTCAATGCGTAAAAAATATGAAAAAAACTAAAATAACTCTGGATAATTGTTTAATGGCCAATAATGAATCTCTAAAAAAAAACTAAACTACCCACACAACCAAGGTTTTCATTTTTTCATCAAGAGTAAAAAAACAATTTTACTATAGCAATTCACATTAGGCTAGTATTTTCAAGCTATATTTGCTTCTTTCTAAGTCAATTTTGTACAAAGACAAACCTAATATAAAGTTAAAGTTATAGCCAATTGCTTGTACTACATTCTGATTTTTTTTCCTCTGAAAATAACATATTTAATGGGTTATGCTGTTGGAAACAACATTACCACATAAATTGCATTGTATCATATAGCACAATTCAATATGTTATGTTGTTGGGAATAACATATTCTATTGAAATATAATTTGTTTTTGTTTTTCAATTCAATTTAAAATTTTAAATAATATTTATCCTATACAAATCAAAACAATTGATTTTAATGATGTCATTTTATTCTGAATAACAGTCCATTTAAATTTTAATAGAACTCCTTAATTATTAGGTTAGTTAATAATTATAATAATTATTAATTAAGATAATTAGTTGTAGTCAAATTAAATTTCAATAAAATTACTTAACTTAGTATGTTAACTAATAATTATTATAATTATCAATGAAAATGATTAGTTGAAGTTAATTTAAATTTAATAGGATTTCTTAGTAAATTAGATGTAGTCAATTTAAATTCCAATAGGATTACTTTCAATTTAAATTCTAATCGAATTCCTTAACGTAGTAGGTTAACTAACAATTATAATAATTATCAATGAAAGTAATTAGTTGTAGTCAAATTAAAATTCAGTAGGATTCGTTGTAGTCCATTTACATTTTAATAGGATTCTTTAAGTTAATTAATAATTATCAATAAAGTTTCGGGAATAAAAAAAAATTAGTAAATTAACTGAAAAATTAAAAATAAACCAATTAAAAATAAAACATTAACATTTGTACACGAATAAAATTATGGAGAAATATATTTTTTTAATCAAAATTGTTTTTTTTTTACTAATGTAACTTTTTTGTTTTGACAACAAAATGTTTTTGTTATATATTCACGTTTATTGAATAAAAGGCAAAATCAAACATAAAAAATATTTAAAAAACTATAACACTTGAAATAAAAAGGAATAAACATATATCTTTAATAATAAACCTAATTTTATTATTAACATATATATATATATATATATATATATATATATATATTTTGATAAAAACATGTTTTTTAAGAGAAAAACTTATTAAGATTGTGAAAGAAAAATTCAAATAAAAAATTATGAATTAATTATTTTTACGTATCTATATGAAAAAATATGAAAGTATTAAACTTGAAAACAAATATAGAAACATTTACAATAAATAAATTTAAGAAAATAAATATTTTATTCTTATTCAATATTAATGAGCAAATTGTTTAAAAATATTCTATACATATGGTTGTTACATGATTATCCATAAAACAACAGATAATATCATCATAAAAAAACCCTAATCTTCTTAAAAACAACGACATAACATTTTATTAGCATCATAATTTTTAAATAAATGTAAAAAGCAGCAACAATTAAAATAAAGATTTGCCAAAATTTTCAATTATTTGAAATAAGAAGGAAAAATATATTTATCAAATCTAAACTCTATTTTTTTTTCAATAAATTTATTTATTATTTCACTGAAAGTATGTTTTTTAATTGGAAACATTGTTTTTTTAAAATAAAATATTATCATGATCTCAAAAGCAAAAAATAATAATTAAAGATAAAACCATGTAAAAAATCTATTAAAAATAAAAGAAATATGAATTTTATTGTCATTGAATATTGAAGAACAATTTTTTTATTTTTTATTTTTTGCATACTAGGCATATTATAAAGAAAGCTAAATGGCGTGTGGATTTCACTATAGCTCTAAACACAGATTATTATGGATCGCGACAATGAAATTACATGGGTATATTGTGTAATTAAGAGGACCATAGGGGGCTTTTTGTATTTTTCACGTTGTATTTTTTTAATCAAAAAGCTACTGGCGCATGTTCCACATGCCGTAGCAAGTGGCCGATGGCCGTGTCATTAAGGTGGTGCGTGAGAAGCTTTTCGGTGGCCAAATTTAGTCATATATCGTCTCATTAGATGCACAACCATCATTTTTCCACATGGTGTGACGCGTGTATACATGTCATGGTTGGATTGCAGTCAGTGATCGATTGTGTTATATTTTTTCTTTCTTTTCTCTCTCCTAACAACTAAAGTGCATAATTATCCTCTCATTGTTTATTGTTTGCTTGAGTCTGACATGACTTTTAGACCAAAGTCACTTGGTTCGGCATGACTGCTACACTTAAAGCATTTGGGTCTAACATGACTTCCAAACCTAAGTCGTTTGGGTCAGCATGGTTGCCAGACCCAAGAATCTTGGATCTGGCATGACTGTCAGACCTATCCCTTTACCCTTTAGTGACTTAAATTTAATCCTTTGGTTTAAAAGTATTTGAGTCTTTTCATTTGGCTCAGCGGTTATTAGAAAATTATTTGGGGGTGTATGCGTCTTTTTTAATTTCTAACATAGTTAAAGTACTCTTTTATCCCTAAAATCAACAAAAATTAGAACTATTGACCAAGGGCTTTCTTGTCTTTTCACAATATTCATAATAGTAAAAATATTTCTTTGCCCCCAAGATAAAAAAAGGATAGGCTACCAAAAAGGGTATTTTAGGTTTTTTTAATTTTCATGTACAGTATAATACCGTTTTTAGCCTAAAAAATAGCTTCCGTCTGACGTTTTTGCCAGACCCAAGCCATTTGGGTCTGACAATCATGCTAGACCCGTGCTATTTGGGGCTGAGAAACATGTCAGGCTCAAGGTACTTTGGTCTGATAACCATTCTAGGCCCAAGAGCCTTCGGTCTAACACCTTGGGTTTGACACCCATGCCAAGCTCAAGCGCCTTAGGCCCAAGCTTCTTGGGTTTGGCAACCACTATCTTTTATGCTAGACCCAAGGCTCTTGGTTCGGCATGACTGTTAGATCCAAGTTGCATAGGTGCAACATGGCTGCCAGACCCAAGGTTATTGGGGTGCTTAAAGCATTCTCTAAACTCTTAATATTTTTTTTATATTTTAAAAAAATTCATATTAACCCACTGCGGAGTACATGATAATGTACTAGTAATAACTGAAAAGGAAATTGTTAATATTCCTATAAAAACCCATAAAATTATTTAAGAACTATGCCAAAATTGAACACTAATTTAAATATCTTGTTGGGTATTTTATTTATAGTGTATTTTAATAAAAAAAAAAAGAAAAAAAAAGCATAGAAAAGGTCACACACTGAGACCTAAAAATATCGAGCATGTGCGTTTGCCTATAAAATGAAGGTCTATCTTGTGTGGGCCTACAAGGTTAGGCTTGTGCATTTAGCCTCCTTTATTATTATTAATTTTTTTTGTTGTTTGAGGGAAGACAACACATCTTGAATTATTTTATTTTATTTTAAAAAAAAGAAAAACAATGCTTTATCTACTGGTTTAGTTTTCGACCATTGAAGAGTTGGTCAGAAATTCAAGCTAGGTTTTTTATATTAAAAAAAAGAACTTTACAATCTATTTTCACTTAAAACACCTAATAAATACCATATGAAGTTTAATAAACCAATTTCTAACCCTAAAACACCACCAACTTTGTCAAAAACACAACATTAAAATGAAAAAAAATCTCCATTAACCCCAATCTATGTTTTTCAATGAAATGAAAGCTTAAAAATACCCTAAAATGACACTTTTCTCATCAAAAGAAACCAATCGGCACCAAAATATTTTTTTGTTGTTGCTAGAATGTTGCCAAACGATAACTCTCTCATTTTCTTTATTTTCTAGCGACTTCTTTCAAAGTGTGATTTACTACGCCTCATGAGCAACAAAGAAAAAAAAGGCCGTCTTTTTGTTTTTAAGTTTCAATTCTTTTAAATATTAAATCTAAATCCTTCTCTGCAAAATCAAGCATCAATTCAAAATCGAAGCATTTCTTAACACTACAAACACGATGTATAACATGGTATAAAAGGAATGACCAGGAATTAAATCACGTGACAATAATATAGAATGATAAAATTAAAAAAAAAAATAAGTGATCAAAATGAATAATTGTCAAAGCACAAAAAAAAGAACCAATCATGTGCACGATAGTTGTCCATAATCTACCTTTGTCTGCATAAATAATGAAATAAATAATAAAACCCCTTCTTATTAGAACTTAAATTTTAATTTTTGAAGAGGTGACAACTACCTCACAATCAAACCAGATATAAATTCCACGATATCTAGGACCAAAATAGTTCAAGTAAACATTATAGGTTGCACGAAAAAACTGTAGATAAACCAAGATATTTGTATAAAACAATAGCTAATTAAAGACTAAAAAACAGATAAGTTGTATGTTACGAAAAACATTAAATAAAACAATAACTAAAACTTGTAAAGAAAAAAAACAAAATATATAATGAAAGGGATAAATAATTATAAGCCATAAACTTAAATATGTATATTACTAGAAAACAATTAGAGTTAAAGACAAAAGAATAATTTGCAAAGTATTGAGTTTATGAAAACTTTTTATTAAAGAGATATTGAATTTTGTGTGATATGAGACAAATAAAAATTAATAAATATAGCTCTTTTTAAATATTAATATATAATTTAAAACTAATTTATAATTCAAAAACTATTTGTTCAACAAGGAATCTATTTAAACTAACAAAGAACTCTAAAATCAATTCTAAAAAAAAAAAATCCTTAATTAAAACTATTTACAACTAATCCAATTGAAAGAAGTAAACAAAATTCTATACTAATTAGGGCATAAAACCATTTTCCAATATAGGTTGCAAACAAATCAGTCATGCATATGTTGGTGTTTAAAAAAATATGGTAGAAAATCATAAGTTCATAATGAAAATCATGAAATGCATTGATCACGTTTGAATGGTTGACTTCTTAATATCCACTTGATATTTTGGCCAATTACGTAAGGTTTTTCTATATAAGACACTTTTTTCCATAGTTATAAAATATGAATCGGTTCAGCGA
>Ga0307514_10002491_pt1 | contig 19058 bp, 19 predicted proteins | sample 16_EM_MG_FD_203088 | JGI IMG/M metagenome (GOLD analysis project Ga0307514, IMG submission 203088) | Populus trichocarpa ectomycorrhiza microbial communities from riparian zone in the Pacific Northwest, United States - 16_EM | ecosystem: Host-associated > Plants > Roots > Unclassified | place... | reverse complement strand
TAAGATATTCGGTACGGAGCTAAGTCTCCGTCGCGATGTCAATATAAGGTTGGCGGTTACCCGGCGCTGGACACCTCACGTGACCATCCGGCAACCCTAACCACGCATACTTGACAACGCCGTTACAATTTATAAAAAACTTCTAATGTAATTTGAGAAATAGGATTGTCAAATTGCTGAGCTACTAAACCCTGTACCCAGAACTTTAAGAGAATCATAAACTTGATACTGTAAATCTTAAAAGTTACTAACATTTCCAAACTACTGGTATATTTATTCTTACATTCCATTTAATTAGTTTTGGCATTTTACCATTAGAAATTGATTCAATACATTGTAATACAGTATGTATTGTGTATATATAGCGATCATTGAGAATACAGAAGGTTAATCTGACTATAAATAAGACTGGGGTATACTTGGTAATAAATATAGTAATGGTACTTTGGCATATACAGATGCACACAAGCAAATAGCAACTGAGTAAATTTAGAAATATTCTTGGAGATAGTGATAACAGCATTTGAATACATCCCCAAAAGTGTAAATCGACTATAGGCTGCGCAATGCATACATACGTACAAGGGACGATCATAGAAAGCTTGCTTTGGACCACTGCGCAATTTGCAGCGTATAGTCATCTATAGTCGATTCATCGAGTTGTACACGTGGGCCGATGGAACTCTATATGGCTGCCAGCCACAGATCAATCTATCCCAGTCTTCACTGCCTGCGGTGGTACCAGTACTGTACGCACAATTGCAGCAAGTCTGTATGAGAGTGCCATGGTGATTGAACACCTGCTTGAGAGCCTGCTTGAGAGAGCTGCGCTTCAGAAAGAGTAGAGTTTGCCTCCACTGGAAGTCTTTAGCCGATGGCAAACTCTGAGTTTGTGGAAGCTTTGGCTAATAGAAGACTTCAAGTTTGTAGAAGCTTTGATTCTAATATTGACATAGCCACCCAACTTGTCTCAGTGCTTCAAGTACTATGATTACTATCACCGACACCATCACCATCGCCATCATCACCATTGCCATCATCACCATCCCCATCATCATTATCGCCATCATCAACATCAGCCCAGGTGCAAAGGCACACACATATGCCCACAATTTGTGAGAAGCAAGCAACGAATTCCATTGGAAAATCTATATCGGAGATCTGCTCTCCCCAAGATCCAATTGTCTATTATTCCTACACAATCCAAGGCTGCAATTGTCAAGACTACAGTCATGAGGGATCGTGAGATTCTGATGTGGTGGGTACATGCAAGATAAGATTCAGAGTATGATATAGACTGATATTATAATTTCAGCCACCTGCCACCCACTATCCGCCACCTGCCACATGCCACACGCCACCCATCAGACACTTCTTGCCACATGCAACCTGCTTCACACCTACTGGTACCTGGGCTCTACAACTCAACAAGTCTCTCGATTGAGCATTCAGAAGCATATTCGGGAGGAGTAGGGTTTTCCATGGGAAGCTTTTGTTGGATGGAAAACTCTGTCTTTGTGGGAGCTTTGGCTAATAAAAGCCTATAGGTCTGTAGAAGCTTTGGCCAGTAGAAGGCTCTAAGTCTGTGGAAGCTTTGATGCTGACATTGATGTAGAGAACCTACCTGTCTAAGTACTTCTCGTATTACAATCACTATCACCAACACAAATCACTATCGCAATTGCCATTTCCATTGCAATTGCCCTCGTCTACATCAGCTCCAGACTGAATGCGCACACATATGCCCACAATTGATAGAAGGCAGGCAGCAGATTCCTGTTGAAAATCTGAGTCGGAGATCTGCTCTCTACAAGTTTGAATTGTCTACCATTTCTGTGGATTCTATGGCTACAATTCTCAACACCATGACCATAAGGGAGTGTGAAATCTTGTCACAGTGGGAGTGCAAACGATCAGGTTCAGACTATGATATCGACCAACATCATGAGTTTGGCCACCATATGCTGGCCACCATCTACCACATACCACGGACTATACACCGTGCACCAAACACTGCGAACTATACGCCACCTGCCACACGCCTTCCGGTGCCAGACTTCTGCCACTCACGAAGTCTCTCAATCGATCATGCAGGAGCATTCATGGGAGCATATAGTCATGTTACTTTGGGAGTGTCTTCCCTCTTGTGAGTGTGCTTGTGAACGACTCAGAGGTGTACATGGATGCGTACTTGGATGTGTTCTTGGGAGTGTCTTGAGAGCATACTTGGGAGGGTATATTCAAGCAGGCTGAAAGTGTGCCATCGAGTGTAACTGGGAGTGTACTTCAGTGCATGCTTGGGAGTGCGATTCAGTGCATGATGAGAGCTTACTTGAATGCATACAGTCAAGCAGGTTGGAAGCATGTCATAGAGTGCAATTGAAAGTGTACTTGAGAGGATATTCGGGAGTGTGATTGAGAGCATCAACAGAGCTTACTTGGGCGCGTAGAGTCAAGCAGGCTGGGAGCGTGCCATCGAGTGCAATTGGGAGTGTACTTGAGAGTATGCTCGGGAGTGTACGGGAGAGCAACTTCAGAGCATACTTGAGTGTATATAGGCAAACATGGTGGGAGTGTACAATCGACTGCAAATGGGACTGTACTTGGAAGCATGCTCAGAAGTGTGATTGAAAGCATCAACAGAGGTCACTTGGGAGTGTATAGTCCAGCAGGCTGGGAACGTGCCATCGAGTGCGATCGGGAGTGAACTTGAGAGCGTGCTCGGCAGTGTGATTGAGAGTGTCTCGAGAGCTTGCTTTGTACTATATAATCAAACAGGCTGGGAGCATGCCATCAAGTGCAATTGGGAGTATACTTGAAAGCATGCTCAGAAGTGTGATTGAGAGTATCTTGAGAGCTTACTTGAGAGTGTATGTCAAGCAGGCTGGGAGTGTAAAGTTGAGTGCAATCAGGAGTGAACTTCAGGGTGTATTTGGGAGCATGGAAAGATGTGCATTTGGGAGTTTGGATTCAAGTTTGTTGAATACAGCATGATGTATAGTATCAAGTGCACATGATTGCATAGGTATCATAGTCATCTTGTCAATGCGCAGGTCCATAGGACTTTATAGTGCCACTCATTGAATTTGCTGTGGATCACCAACCTCAAAACAGCTGCTCGATGAGTTGCGGGTTGTGTAAGGTCATTTTTCCCGGTGTATGGAAATGTAGTAAAATTAGAACTGAAGATATAGTAAATATAGGGATAAACTTGGAGGCTGAGGTAGAGTAAACTTAAAGGTGTACCTTGACACTGTACTGGGTATACATGGAGCAAGATATTATACAGATATAACGATCAAGGTATAGTGAAAATATACTAGCTGGGGAATCCACTTTTGAATGTATATAATGCAAACTTACAGATGTAATTGGAAATGGGTATCTAATTAGCAAAGTGTAAAATAATTTGAAAGTAAAATGTGAATAATTCAGCTACTCTCCCCAGCTACAGGAAACATACTAGATGCACACAGATTATCTCTGACTGGCTGAATATAAAACTAAGTGTGCCCTTGTGACCTAAGACGGCTTTCAGGTTCTCAGCCATACATTTGATGTTGTGAAACAAATTGTAAGAATTTCCTACTGAATATGGTGTTGTCCTGAGAATGCTACCAAATGAAGCCATTAAGGTATTTAAATTTTCAAGCTGTGAGAGTATTGGCGCTATCCACAAGACTGTTCTGATACACATTGAACGTAGAGTAATTGTCTCCAGAAGTGACTTTTAAAAAGACTATACAATATAGAACAATTCAATAAACTATGTTACTTGTACACTTGTACAGCAAGATTCAAATTCACTCACAGTCGCATAGATATATACATCTGTGTTATAAATTACAAGCTATATGTAAGTTTCAACTCTATCAGATACTGCATTCTCTTGAATGAAATATAATAGTACAACTTTTGCTCGAATAGATATAAAATGGATTCTATTAGTCTGTTTGAAATCTTTGGTACAGCCGTTGACACACTTAGTTTAACTGTGTAGATCTTTGTACTGTGTTGGTATTGCCATAATATATTCTTGAGCTGGAGGATGCATTACCCCTGACTTAGTTGTCTTGCTTCTTCTAGTATTGGTTGAAATCTTATTTTGAAAATACAATAACAATAGTTGCTTTTTTCAAGCAAACAATTTTGAGTGGGTGGGTACTTCCAAAATAGAATGGTTTGATTCAGTACTGTCCAACTGATGTATAGTACAAGAACAGAATGACTTGGATCAGAAATGCTGTCTTGAGGTAATTCTCTTGACTATCAATATATTGAACACAGACATTGTTAGAATTATAAATGATTTCTTGGTTAGTATTGGACGTTTCTATACTACCAGGAGGTCCCAGATAATAAACAAATGTAGTGCAGTGAAATGGTTGAGCGCAGTATAACAGCTAACTTTGAAGTGAAATAAATATACTGTTAAGAAGTACATACTGATTATATTTACATACCAATCAACCAACTTTGTGTTCCAAATCCTCATCAATTTGTATCTGTAATAGCTGATCAACATTGAGAATTGTGAAATCTATTGATCAATCTCCAAATTGTATTAATCTGATACTTGTGCACACTCTGTGGAAATACATTTCTCTAAAATGATATACATATTGCAATGCAGGGCAGAAAGAACACTATTGCTGACAATGGTGGAGATGAAACAGATGGGCTCTGCATGTACCTTGTTGTTTATAGCTTGTTGATACCGTTTGAACAGTCAATATCAAACAAGCCTTAAATGGCAAGATATTAGAATGTCTCTTGTGTATAGTCAGGACTGGTCCAATAGACATTATACTGGAATATCTATCAAATCTCACTCACTTTATTTATAGCTTAAGATGTAGCCAATATGCAACTGCTGTGTTACATTTGTAACTAGGATTTGATTTTGGAATTGCCTCTGACATATGGCTCCAAATATGTATCATAAGTTATCCAAGATGTATTATATACTGTTGAATAGTTTTCCAAAGTGTCTGAAAACCAAATAGTTCCCACCAAACATCAAATCAAATGAAGTAGATGGATGATTTCATATTGACTGGCTTCTGCCAGTTTGAGATGGAGCCATAAATTTCTCCCTTCAGACAGTCTGAAACATGGACATTCAGAGTAATACACCAGGTGGTAGTTTTTGATACAGTATCCAATGGATAGAAAATTAATTCCACACTGTTGTCAGAGGTCATAGTACCAACAGCTCTTGAAATACATTTTACAGCCTCTGGATGCGCTCAACTTAGGGATTGAATAAATTTACATTTGGGACTAGTTGTCATACTCTGGACATTCGATAACAGCTGTTGTCAATAATTTTGAGATACTTTACATTAGCAAAATGAATTTTAGTTACTGGAAGCCTCCTGGAGTGTCTCACAAGATGTGGAGTGTAAACATAGATGCAATAATTTCAGGAGAGTATCAGACCTTAGAAGGGATTGCCGGTCGGCCTTTGGAGTAAGTGGCATCTCTGATGACTTGTCCATGAGTACTACAGAAGTTATTGTGATAGGTTAGAAACACTACAAAGGGCCGGCTTGAACTTTGGGTGCACTTGGGAGTCCTGATGACCAGCCTGGAAGCACCAGCCACATGTTTGGGAGCACCTCGAATCACAGTAGAGCAGTCTGGAAAAAACGGCACATTCTTGGGGAACACTGCCCATGGGTCCAGAAATTGTAGCTACAACCTATTGTTCAACACGTTTCAAAACTCATGTATTTAGTTTGCATTCTCATCAATGTATCTATGTATCTATGTATCTATGGACCAATATATGTATGTATCTATATAGCTACTCATTTACACATCCCATATCTGGACTGGTTGTGTATGACGCTTCCGAGCAATTCGAGGTGCGTCTGAAGATGATTATTGAGGCAACTGAGAGGTGCACATGATGGCTATGATTGAGCGAGTTTGGATATACACTTGGAGGCTGTAATTGAGCAAGTTTGGTGATGCACTTCTAAGGCCAGAATTATGTGAACCTGAAGGCAATGATTGAACGAGTTTGAAGGCCATAGTCTAGTTAACCTGGAGATGCACTCTGATGCAGCGATTGAGCGACATTGGAGGTGCACTTTGAGGTTCTGATTGAGCATGATTGGATGAGTACTTAGAGACGATCAATGGGTGGTTCAATAGGTACTGTGACTACATTCAACAGGTTGTTATGTCGCAATTGTGGGAATGTGAGAAGGTGACATTACCTGTTGCCTCCGATAGAGAGCTGGCTAATGGCAGTGGATCGTGTAGGGAGGCACTGCAGACGTTGAAGCAATAGTCAGGGGTCAACTTGTAATCATGAGAGTGAAGGGAAGAGGAAGAATCAAGAGTGGATGCTAATGTTGGTGTACACTGTACTGGATGTATGCTGTACTCGGTATATGCTGTACTCGGTATATGCTGTACTCGGTATATGCTGTACTCGGTATATGCTGTACTCGGTATATGCTGTACGCGGTATATGATGTACTTGGTGTATACTGTACGTGTCGCATGCTGTATTTGGGGTATGCTGTACTCCGTGTACATTGTACTCAGTGTCAACTTACGATCATGGCATGGAGAGATAGAGAGGAACGACTACAATTCTTAATTCTGCGATGTTGATAGAGTTGTGGATGGGAAGGAGAGATGTAGATAATCCTGAGAACAATGTGGAGGATACAAGCGGATATGAGAAATCAGAGGTACGACTTGCCTGATTGGGTTGGGAAGATCTCGGATCGGTGATATTACACTTGAGAATGGAACTCGTAACTGCTGTATTGGGGATGGTAAATTCACAGGGGCACAAAATTCTCCTAAGTCTAGGTTTCTCATGATGATTTCCCCAGTCTCCTCCCATCTCTCTCTTTCTCATCCTCAACATTCCCATTATTTAAGAACATAAACCAAGGTCATCCCTCTCCATATCTTTATGCCATGATCAAGAGTTAACAACGAGTACCACATACACTGAGTACAGCATATACCTAGTACAGCATATACCTAGTACAGCATATACCGAGTACAGCATGCACTGAGTACCGCATCCACCTAGTATAGCAAGCACTCAGTACAGCATACACTGAATGCAGCATACACCAAGAACATCATACAGCGAGTATTGCATCATCCGAAGATCAACTGTCTCCTGCACCCAGCAAGTCTCCCACCTCTCATCTTCTCGCCAACATTGGTGTACCCAATTTCCTCTATTCCCACAATGATGACTTAAGCTACGAATTGAGTCTGACTGCGCAGTCGCGACTCTGTTCGAATGTACTGCCTACAGATTGAATGCCTCCCGATCGACAACCTTAAGATTGATCACCTACAGATTCACCTAATCGAGATCGACCGCCCACTGATCCACAGTCTTCATGTTGAGCATCTCGAACTCCTCCTCCAATCTCAAACTAACATAGACTCAGAGTGTATCTCCAAGCTCGCTCGATCTCAGTCTTTAAGTGCATCTCCAATCCTATTCAATTACGACCTCCTAGTATGTTACACTTTTGGGAATCATCACAGTTTCAGGGACACGAGATATCACCTGATGATGATATCAGGGGGCGATGGAGTTAGGTTCATCAATTATAAGCCAGCACTATTGCCACACCAATGACCGCCTGGTACATGTCCCTCGACTACATTACCACCACCCACTCATGAGTGTTGCTATAACTGTGATAGTGTGTTAATACAATGTGAACATCCGTTTCTATCATTCATATGTGTGAAGATAACAAATAATGCCAGCCAACATCACCCCCATATGATCTAACTCTCGATTGGCATTCGTTCTGGCTAGCAGGATAAGGAAACATGAGTATGATACGAGGGAAGACTGTTGGATGGTACAATGAGGTAGGTGGTACCGAAGACCACAGCCGAATTGATACCAATCAGTCTGCAGTTGTATATCAGAAAGATACTGTTGGTTCGGAAAGACTGGAGAATTGAAAGGATATAATTTCCTTGCCGGAATTTAAAGCTGAATGGATATCAGAGCAAGGGGATTGGGGGACGAGAGGATGGTAGGAACCTATCTAGAGTGCAGCGTAGTTAAAATTACCACTCAGAGCGTACAAGAAGGAGATATAAACACATCCTGATTCTCCGCTGGTATTGAGGGTAAGCGTCTCACGACGGAGCACAATGTATAACAATATATTCAGATTGGAAAGGTATTTTACATATATTGTATTGTGATTACTTTCAGCACCTGGGTGATACTTCGAAGTGAACCATTGATTAGTCCTTGTATGAGTCCAAATATGAAGTCGGATAGTGAGCCAAGATAAGGGGACACTTTGAAGGGATACTTCTAGTCGAGTGTATCTTGGAGTCGATCCTCCCGCGTTACATACTTCATCTCTAAGTTCCCGCGATCACGGTATGGTGTAATGGTTGAATCCTCATGGAATCTGAAAAGAATGTGTAGGAATAAGCTGTGGTTGCATGTGGAGGAAGGTTCATCAGCAATATGTAAAATGATTTGGAAGTTACAACTCAACCACTCAGCTTTTCTGAACTGCCACACTGATCATTCCAGAAGCACCCAGATGCTCCTGAACAGGCTGAATGCAAAATGATGTCATGCTCAGGTACACTGAAAGTACTTTCAGGTGCTCCTCAACGCGTCTGAAGTAGTGGAACAGAATGCAAGAGTATTCTAGAGAGTATGAAGTAGTCTTCAGAATGCTAGAAAATGATGCCATTAAGTTGCTAAAATTTCGGAGCAACTGGGACTACGACACTCATCTCCAAGACAATTCCGGTGCACCTGGAGCCAGAGTATCCAGGAGTAATAATATACAATGTCTAGATCAAATAGTACAATTCGATAAACTATCTCACAGCTATACACCTGAATCTGGTATTGTAATCTAATTACTATACAGTCCAGTAAGTATCTCAATCAACATGATTATTTTCAAGCCATACACTTTCGATGCCACAAAATGTAGCATTCTCCCACACCAAATGAGCCGGTCCAACAATTGCTCCAATGGGTACAATATGCATCTTATTTGTTTGTTTGTCAATCCAGATGAAACTGTCAACACAATCAGTCCCACGATGAAGATCTTTGTACTTTGTTGGAATCACCACTGCATATTCTTGAGCTTGAGGACGTAATACCCAATGTTGAGTCTTCTTGCACCTCTTAGAAAAGGTCAATAATGTTTTCCCAGCTGGCCAGCACTCCTGCAATTGGAGGATCTGATTTGGAGGAGTCCAGCAGAAGTATAATACAGGAATACAAGGAATTTGACCTTGGAAGGTATTATCAAGGTCATTCTCTTCACATTGCATATACTGGACCCAGATCTTATGAGCTTCAGGTAGGATCCCTTGGTTGGCATTGGTATATTCTACATTGCAATCAAGTCCCAGATGCTTAACAGAAGTGGGGTTGTGAAATGGTTGATGGAAATACAACAGCCCATTCTGGAGTTTAACAAATATACTGTGAAGGAGCAAATTCTGATCATATCCGAGCACAAGTCAACTAACTTTGTGTCACCAGTCCCCTTCAATTTGCGTGTTAAATAGCGGTCCAAAGTTGGGCATTCTGAAATCCTCTGATTGATCTCTAAGTGAGGTCAATATGATACTTCTGCACACTCTCCGGATATGAGTTTCTCTCAAATGATATACCTGCTGTGATACAGGGCGGATAAAGAGCTCGTGCTCAATTGTTTGGAAATGTAACTGATGGGCGCTGTGTGAACATCGCCTTTTATCAGTAGCGGACATTAGGTTGAAACCTTGGGCAAAGTTAATATCATACCAGCCTTGGAGTGCAAGATATGACAGTGTCTCCTCCATACAGTCAACACCAGTACACAGGTCATTGGGCTTGAGAATTTGTCAAATGTAATTCACTTTGTTGCTAGAACGATATGCCTCTTTCACATTGGCGATATGAAGCGATTTAGAGATAACTGGGTTGAAATTGCCACCGGAACGCATTCGCCAGATTGACTCTGATATATGGCTCACAAGATGCATCTTTGGATATCCGGAATGGATTACACACTGTTTGATGGTTTTCCAGAATGCCTGAATGCGCATTGACTCCCACCAAGCTTCAAACTCGATCATGCGAATGGAGTATTCCTTCTTAAATCCAAGGTGATGCTTTAAATCTCTCCCTCTAGCTGGGTTGTAACCAGCTCATCCTCAGCCAAGCTCCAGGTCATGGCCTCTGTCTCAGTATCAGATTGGGGTATCTGAAAGTGCAGTCCCTTGTGGGAGTTCATATTTGCTACCCTGTAAGCCTCGTCATTGGCTGCAGTTTTCCACAGGGCAAGTTCATTCGCAATTTTGCTTCTGGGACTGGCTGCCTCAGTCCTGACTTCCTGCGATAGTTGTCACTCATGATGTTGGAATTACTTAATGAAAAGCTTGCATTTAACAGGTGTCACCTGTTGGATTTTGCGTACCACTGGCGCAATTGCCTTTTGACGATCAGCATCGATCCAAATGGTTGGTGCATGTGAGCCTCTGTTCAGGCCCACCTGAAAATTGCTACGTTTTGTTGTGGAAACCATTTCAGCCCCATACACAATGGCCTCCATTGCAGCATGAATCTTATGAATCATTTGTTCGCCTAACTGATGGGATACCCTTGCCAACAGGTCATCCACTTTGGCCTTTGCAGATTTCGACATTTTCTGCTCCCAAAGAATACCCTTCTTCTGCTAAAATCGCTTGAATGCATCGTCTAGTGCTTTAAGGGATAGATCTGAGTGATTTTGTTGGCTAACAAGTAGAGGGAATTGACATAATGCCCGCACTGCTCCGATTATCACTTCATCAGAGGTGTTTTCCGCTGCATTTTTCCTGTCATTTTTGGAGTAGTCACGACTTGGAGCGCAATTAACTACCAGTGTGTAGATCATTCCACGGATCTCTGTAACATGCCAGGAGCCGCATTTCGATCAATTGAATCGTCTGGAGAGGTGCCAGAGGCTGGGATATCATTGTACTGATGTGAATCAATTGTCAAATTGATCCTTGACATTTCTCACTTTCAGGTATTCGAGCAGCCAGTGTAATAAGTCTTGAAGTAAACCCAGGAGCAGCTGATGGAATTCATCAGGCCGCCAAAGGCGATAGACATTACAGAGAGGGTATTGCCCGAACTGGTTGCAGATTGGGTGGACACCCAGATTGTGAAGAGCATCAATATTATTGTACTCCAGTAGCGCTGTGTACATCTGGTTGTCCCTTGAGTCATTGAGTGGGTGAAAAGTTGAATGCCCCATTGGCGAACATTTCGGAATTTTACACATCGGGCATAAGCCATATGAGACTTGAGCAACCATGATTTGTTCTAGATAACCCCTGACTCAGGCAGCCAAAAGAGGGTAACATTGTCGCTGGAATCCATCTGCACAATCCCATTTCAAGCCAGGGCCAGTGATGTCAAGATGCATAAGTTGAGACAGCACAGTTCCAACTACAGAATGCCACACGTCGTCAATGTTTTTGGCACCTTACAGGGAATAGGGGATACGCTTGACAAGAATCCAGGTGCTCATTTTAGGTATGAGGCAGACATTATTTCGAATATTACTAATCATTAGATACAGTCGCCCCGCATGGTGGTCGCCCAAACAATTGGTCATGTGAGTCTTGTTGGAGACACATATGACTGGCATACTCGTCGCTGCGGTAGGAAGAAGATTCTGAGTATCCCACCACTGATCGCCCGTGTTAATGTCGGAGTAGATTCGACGACCCTCAGACTCAGAGAGGTGCACTAGTTGAACATTGAAGTGCGCCTGGAATGGGAGATGCGGCAAAAGAAACTGGACACATTTGAATAGATTCCTGTAGTATAATGTTCCGAAGATATGTGTGTCTTCGTCAATCCAAATATTATCGCTGAGTTCAAAATTGAGTTCAGAGAGGAGCTTGTGCAGGCCATCTGCTGATCGGAACGATTCGATTTTGAAGTTGTCCAGTTCATGACTCAGATGTTGAGCTATCCAGGTTTTTGTTTACTAGCTAAACGACTGACTCGGTTGAAAGTCGTACGGACCGAAATAGATGGCATAGATTCCATTGTTCTAAGTACTTACAATGTTTGTTGTACAATCCAGTTGCTTTGCCATATGCTTTCCCCCCATCATTATCCACTGCTAATAGCTGCATACAAGCCTTTGTCTTGGTTGAATCAGGGGTACAGGTGAGATTAGACTGCTGGGGGTCTATAGGTTTTTCATGGGGAGTAGATTCAAGTGGTAGTGTACCCAGTACGTTGTCTATGAGTAGATCATTAATTGACAGCTTGTCAATGGCCATTCAGGTGTACATACTGTAGTCAAACCATGATGGCTCCGTGTGATCCCAGCCAGCAGGTTCTAGAATCCCTTTGGGTAATAGCCCTTCATTCATCGATATTGGGTGCTATTGTTGATACTGAGCTTCCAGTCGGTTCTTGTTGTATGATATCTCTTTGCAGAAAAAGCATTTTACATTATTCCGGCGAGTGTTGACAATATTGGAGAAACACTCAGTGTTCTGACAAATCTCAATGATGCGTTAGGGGGTATGATCTGTTGCTGGAATTCAGCCTCAGGGATATTTGTTTGCAATCGAGCTAACTCAGGTTAGTGTATCACTTTCAAAGTCGCATCACACTCAACCAAATGTAGAGGAGGGATAAAACAAAGTCACCTTATGATTAGTTTTCTTCAGAAACTAGGATAATATGTATCAAATCCCATACAATGTTGCTGCACATGATGTACTGAAAATTGTTAGTAGAAAAAGTTTGTATTATCATGACTGCTATCAACTTCTAATACTGGTCATCAGATGGTACTACAATTGTCCTTATTGTATACTATGTTATTGCGGCATTGTGCAGATAATTTCTACAATCGATCCTCAAGCAGCGGATCACATCACATTAATACAATGAATAGGCAGGTGTCCTAGCTGGCTGTATGCCTGTTTAATGATTATCGACAACTGATCAGGTTGGTAAGATGTTTTCGTTAGTAACCATCCTTGACTGGTAGGTGAATCCTGAGGAGACATTGTGGTTTACACATGCAGTACAAACGGAAGCAATGACAGTTCCTACTCAACAAACAGACTCCATATCAAATGAAGTTGTATGTTTTACTCACACATTTTGAGTGTAAAATGACTAGTCATGCTAACCTTCCAACTGGATATAGTTCTTGTTGGTTGCCTGGAGATATCATGTCATATCCCTTGAATGAACTTTACAGTCATGAACCAAACAAAGGTGAGCTTCTATCCAAGATGCTAGTATATGAATTCGAGCATATAACAAGGAAAGGCAGGATGTGTGTGCATATGATTGCTTTTTCTCAGCCGGATTGCATGGAATCAAAGGTGCAGTGAAATACCGCAGTTCATGACAAGTAAGATGGATATATGAGGCCTTCATTTTGCAAAAGATCACTGCTACCTTTATGATTCCCAACAATACTCTGCTTCATTTGAAACCACCAATTGAATTGATAATTTGTTTATCACCAGATTTTGTTCACATACGATGTCAACGAACAGATCTCCACCAAAGATATTCAATATGGCTCCAACCTGTAGGTGGTTTGGCTAACAACAACAAGCAGAAGACAATGTGGGATCATCAGATAATAATGCAGGACATATTCCGAGCAAAGACATTCAATTCAGGCAACCCAGAATCAATTTCATTCATCACCAGGGTATAGTTACCAGCCTTTGCAGACAGTAATTCCAGGTGCTCTCCAGTTCTACCATTCTGCCCCATTCAACATGACAGCGAGCTCACAACCAAGCTCTGGTGCAACCCAAGGATATCCGAGTGATAGGCCAGCATGGCAAGTATACGACTTCCTTCAAGAAGGTTATGGTGGATCGCAAATGTTCCCCCCTTAGCGATTCACATGACAGGGGCTGTCATCTCCAGGCACATCTCGAATGCCGCCAGGACTGTCTGGAAACGAACCAGTCATCCAGCCGACATCTTCTCCCTCCGCTCCATATGGACAACGTCGAGGCACACCTGGAAGATCTCCCATTAGCCTCCCAACGATACAATTCCAGTTGGCTGTGGAACCGTGGATGATAGATGTTGCAGGGATCACAGACTTGCCCCAATTACCAGAAATTTTTTATGCCGAATTTGATGAAGATTATGAGAGTGATGATTTGTCAGACTTCGGTGAGGACAAACGAGAAGCATCAATCAGCATCAACCGTACGAAATTGTCCTTGAAGATATATAGCAAAAGGCTGGGGCTGCCCAACTTTAGTATGTTCAACAAGTGGAAGAAAGTATAGATGGCTGGGTATCAGGAAAAGAAGCATCGTTTCATTATCTGGGGACAGAACCATTTAAAACAGCTGTTAGATGGACCCCTGCACTGGGAGATGGTGGTTGCAGAGTTTTTCGAGACTTTCGAAACCTGGCCGTCTTTTCAATACTTTGGCAATGCAGAATGGATTCGGCGACAGTGGGTTGAGATGTTTTTGAAGAAATGTGCAAGTGAGGTTCAGGAGGTGGGTAAGAAGGGAATGTGAGGCACCAAGCAACCAGCGATGGATTTGGGAGATCACATGGGCAACCAGGCAAGAGGTAACATTCCACAGTTGCCAAATACAACCTTCATGGTTGTGATTCGTCAAGTGCCAAATGCCAAGAATGACCAGACATCCAGTAATCGACTCCAAGCTTTGTACACAGATGTGAGGCACTTGGAGGAGATGATTGATTTCATTGAAAAAAGTTGTTCCCCAAAAGAATCGTACTGTCTGACTGCAATATTCAGATGCAACTTCATGCAAGAAGAATTGGACAAGAAGTATATGCAATTATATGCACTCTGGCAAATGATGAATTACCCTTCATATGGTCTGATTTCATACAACAGTTCCCTTTCAAATGCCTTCATGTTGAAACTGCGACACAATGTGCCACTATTATTGTTCAAGACGATGGCAGCAACAGGGATGAATATTGCGGAGCATGTAATGAGATCGGCCAGGGTAATCACGGCTAGCCATGATATGGTGAGTTGTACACACTGCTAATCATTATACTTAGACTTTGGAGAGATCCTATGAAAATGAAAGAGTGGTGGACGAGGAAGCAAGTGGGAAAGAGATTGATAATATTAATGCAAGTTCTGATTGAGTGAACAGAATTGATTATATTTCACATATTATTGGATCCAAATGCTTGTCTGTGAAATACCTACCAACGCGATGAATGTCAGGAGCACCGGAGAATGAGCCCATCTGCTGATCTCACCTTGGAGCAACTGCAAGAGATCATTGAGGACGAAATGAAGACCGACCAAGGTGCAAGTGAGGTTTTGTAGCAACTTGATGGCGAGGTGGTTGTTGATCCTGATAATATGGGCTCAGTATTGAGCACTGTTCTCAATCCAATCCACAATGATTTTGAACATGAGTGTCTTGATGAGGCAGTCTGGCTGCTGAATGCCCATCATCTTCTCCAATCAACAGATGGCTGTGTTCCAGGCCGCTAGAATTCAATTCCAGGGCTACCCGGAGTTAAGTTTCTGGCACACCAGGTTTGGGCTGTCCAGATCATTGTAACGAAATGAGTTTAGAATGCTGATATGCCAGGAGTACTGGTGCAGATGAGATGGGTCTTGGAAAAACTTTCACCTCAGTTGCAGTGGCAATGCTTTGCAACTTGGTGACTGAGAAAGTTGTAATGGGGTTGCCACTGTCAATTTCATGGGGGAATAGTATTGAAGAGTAGGTGATCTTGGCGCACCATGACTTCCCTGGCATTGTATGTGAAGAACTGGAGTGGTATCCACTCAAGAGATTAAATTCTGTGCTCCACTGCCTGTTGGAGATACAGATAACACCACTTCACAGGCATCCAGGACGTATATCAGCCCATGACCCATTCTTGGTGGTAACAATGCCCTGAGTAGCAAAGACCTTCAAGACTGTCATCAATGACATGATACCTGTAACCAATTTCACAACGGTCAGCTTGTTGCATTCCTACAATGCGATTCTCACCCACCAGGATCTGACCACTAGTATTGACTAGCTGGAAAACTGAATGAATATCCACCTTGGGTCATATCATACCTTTATATCCAGAGCAAATCCGTCAAGCAATGGCCAGCTCTCACAATGTTCATGGAGTTTTGGGATTTTTGATAAGTCTCATCAGTACAAGATGAAAAGTAGAGCGGGGTGGAGAATTGTGACTAATTCAAGAATTGGATTCAAACTTTAAGTCACTACAATGATGGGATTCCATTCACTCTATGACTGGTGTTATCAGACAATGTAGCTGTTTCAGGTGCGCTTGGAGATCCAGAGGATGATACTGTGATGGAAAAGCACGGTGATGATGCACTGTATTGCGCTGTGAAGAGATTGACGCCATCAGCAAAAAAAAATTCCGTCCGGGCGGAATGGCTCTGTCAGAGTGGACGCACTCCGTCATAGCTGTCAGAGACACCCCGGTGGCGGATTACTCCACGCGCGGCCTCAATACCATGTGTCGCGTTGCATATCGCCCTTTGATTGCTGTTTCACCGTTTCTTTTTGCTCTGTCGGTCTTGTATTTTAAGCGAACGCTCTGGCGTTGTGGCCACCTGTGACCATACGTTGGAAATGGTTCATTCGGTACGCGCTTGCATCGGGATTGCAATGCGATGGGTGACGCTACAAAAATCTCTCCTCAGGTTCCTTCTACCTGCGCGCAAAATACAATACTCTCTTTACTAATTATACGGGATTGCAATGTGATGGGTGACGCTGCGAAAATCTCTCCTTGCGTTCCTTTTACCTGCGCGCAAAATGCAATTCTCTCTGTACTAATTATACGGGATTGCAAGGCGATGGGTGACACTGCGAAAATCTTTCCTCGCGTTCCTTCTACCTGCGCGCAAAAGGCAATTCTCTCTTTCCTAATTGTACACATCATTCCAAGTCGCCAGATCTATGTGGCTATTGACAATCCATCGCTCGTTCCGTCTGTCTCCTGACTTACTACTAGTAGCTATCTCTGGAATTACGTGTGCGCAGCCGACGATGTTTCCTACGCTGAAAACTTGCAAAGCAACGGCTGCCGGTACTTTTCTCACTTGTACAAATTTTGAGGACGGGATCCAAGTTACACGAGTTTTCCGGTATTGTGGTGAGCGCCAGGGCTAACCAGTACTCAACGAAAGCTCCATCCTCGTTTTGGACCTTGATTTTGAATAGTCGTTGCAGTTGCCACGGGAGACGCCCATTCAGCGTGCCATAACACCTCCCCGTGCGTTGCTTTACCCACACCAAGTCATTCCGTCGATCCCCTCCGCGCCAGCTCTGGCTTTCTGTGCATCGACATATCTGAGATATGCGTTCACCATCTAAACCCTCAACTTGAACCTTAATACCATCGTAAATACAGAGCTCCATTGCATGCAGTTGTTCATCCAATATATACGTCTTGTTACGACTCTTATGCTTTATAAACTCCCGCGTGCGGCTGTATATTGACGCGCGGTGCGTTGCGTCTTGCGTATTGTCGAGTAATGCTCTGAAGTTTTTGATCATAGCGTCAGGATGCTTTCCATCACGGCGGTTTTGGGGTCCAATTAATTCGGGCTTCGGATATGACTGGGGGCTCTGGGGGGCAGCCAGATCAGCACCGGAAGGGAGGACTTTGCAGGCGGCAGACAGACTCAACGCGTCGCGTCGTATCGAGCCCCGCATGCTGCATTGGTAGCACTCCCACTCCTATCAGCGGTCTTGAAATCCTACCTACCCCCATCCCGAATCCAGCAGCCGGCGCGACCATTACAAATCCACTGCGAACGCGAGCTACAGAAAGAAATCAGAGAGAGAGGCTGTGGCAATTGCAACCGCAGGTGGTGTATACACCTCGATCAGTGGTCTCCGGAAGTCGCAGCATCCATCGATTTGGTCACTCCGACATGACGCGTCTTGTATTTGCAACGGGCAGGCTCCGGGAGTTCTACATGTGGAACAGACGGCCGTTTATGAGTGCAAGCGACTTGGAGACGGTAAGTTGTGCAATGCGACGCGTTGCAAAAGCATTAGCTGAAGCCCCACACTGGTAGATAATAGAGACGTACTGGAACACCGCAATGCACCAAAACAACATGTGGTCCATAGCATTCGAGGCATGCACAAAGGAGATCTTGAAAGAGGTATGCTGAAGCAACGGCCCATGTTGGATATTACACGCTGAAACTGGTACCAGGTTCGCGCACAAGTCAATAAGGTTAAATCCCATTTTATTCAATCAGCAAGGGACAACATAGCAGAGCTTTATGATCTCCACCGCCTTGAACCCACCGCAGAGCGTTTGGAATTCATTGATTACCTTCTGGCAGACAATAAGTATCTTTTTCCTATAGCAGAGCGTGTGGAAGGTGGTGTACGCAGTCCAAATCCAACGCAGAGAGAGTCGAAAGCTGCTAACGAATGGCTAGCGTCCACTTTACTTCCTGGCTGAAGCAATCCCGTGGTTTATCTACATCAAATTTTATCATCGGGCGAATAACGGCGGTAAGTATGCTGTCGGATTTTATAATTCCATGCTTGACGACAACGACGGTCATATACCCTCGCCACTGATCATGTTTACCTGCACAGCGTTGCGCCATGCTCTCCTGGAGTGGCAGAAGAACAAGGATGTTCATCCAAAAGCTTCCAAGTCAAAGCTGAGACTGGACAGACCTGATCGCTCGAACTACTGCAACTGCAAGAATGACGGTGGTAAGATCGTATCCTGCTGCGCTGTAACAGGTCCCAAGTTGTTAACCTCGCCTGGCGTTGTAGACACGTATACATTCTTGATGAATACGTGGAACACACTACCGGAGAGCCACCAGCAGAGCGTGTATAACAACACTCTTGCCACAGTCAAGCGTCAGATGCAACAGGCGGAGAACCCAACGCCTGCCGTGGTGATCAGCGTGGAAGCAGCGCGTGTTGACAATGCTATTCTTCTTGACTATTTGACCTCCGAAGTGGCGCTTGAGGAACCTGAGATCGGAAGCACT
>Ga0307514_10002490_pt1 | contig 19060 bp, 26 predicted proteins | sample 16_EM_MG_FD_203088 | JGI IMG/M metagenome (GOLD analysis project Ga0307514, IMG submission 203088) | Populus trichocarpa ectomycorrhiza microbial communities from riparian zone in the Pacific Northwest, United States - 16_EM | ecosystem: Host-associated > Plants > Roots > Unclassified | place... | reverse complement strand
CATTCCATACTCCATCTACCTACTCTCAACCCAATAGGCAGCCGTCCCCATTTCTAAGACCTTCATCCCATTTCTCGCATGATATCTATCTATAACTTTACCTACTTTACCAGTCTTGTTGCTGAGCTGGTGAAAGCCGGCCCAGGCGGTTTCAGTGGGACTCCGACTCCGACTCCGACTCCAATACGGACGGACATCAAGATATCATTTGAACTTCATGTGTATGATAGACAAAGTGTATTTTTGTTGGGCAAGTAGCTTGAGCGCTTTGTTGCTGGCGGTGGGACGAGCGCCGCGATCAGGTATTGGTCAACTAAGGAATTTATATACAAGTAGTTGTTTGCAATGTGGGTATATAAGAGATTTGTAGCAGCGGACTAGAGGGAGAGAAAGCCACAGGTTCAGGGTAACGACGGGATTACACACCATACTCTACCCTTGCACTTCCAGACCTATTAAAGGTCTCTTACTCAGTGGAAATTTAGTTGAAATACTTGCACATCTATCACAAAGCTATATTACCTCTGCCCCCTCAAAACAATGCTGTTGGGTTGTGATTATTGCTCGTGATGAGCGCCAAGTGGTGAAAATTACACGTCGCAAATATAGACTACTTGCTGCAGGTACTATATACCTCGTACTTGTCTCGTGAAGGCAAAGTTACCCTCAACCCAGATAGGTCAAAGACATCATTTTCAAATAATTAATTTATTGAAATATAATAAGCTCTGCTCTATGGCCCACTAAAATCAAATGTTAGTCACAAAGCCATCATAGCCCCGGAGGCTGTCGGCCACATCGGCCCGAAAAATGTAAAATTAGTCTCGGCCCAACCCTGATTTCCGTCTAACATGTGCCGTAGTTGCCCAGCCCTAACGTCAGTCTATAATCAATCGACCCTAGAGCTAGCAGGTATATCAATACTCGGAGCTACTCCGCTTCCAAATGAATTCCATGTGAAAGTAAATTGTTGGAAGGGTATATATATTTGTCTGGGTATATATGGGTATATGTGAGTTGGATCGAGACTGGGTATCTGCTCGGGTACTAGTAGTGAATATCTTCAACGCACATGGGCGTCTTTGAAGTATAAAAACATTTGCTTAGGAAAAATAGTATTCCAAAGCTTTCATGAATGGCCATGTGTATACATATAAATGGTATGACAAACGTAAGGTATATAATTAAATGGATGCATATCTTGTGAGCATGAGGGGAAGTTGAGAGTAGTGGTAATCAAACTAGACAAAAGAAAATCCAACTTATTTGGTTTACCCTGTCTGTTTATTACAGCACCCGGAAAACTGAGCAAGTAAGCCTATGCTGTTGCTTTTAATAGGTCATTAGATCATTAACTTTTAGGCCGGGGGTGCAGACATGAGCCTCCAGAGTACTTTGGCTCACCCAACCCAGCGGTATGTGAGCAAAAGACTTGTCTAGTCAGAAAAGAGAAATGAAAAGAATTGGTACTCTGCTACTGTCAGCCCTGGCCACTCATACTGTTCACCCTAGAGCCACAGGAGGGCAAAAGTAACCAGATAAAGTACCCAGAATGCAAAAAAACTATACAGCAACAAAAGAAAAAGGCCACTCCCAGAGGACCAACCATGAACCAGCGTGAACAAAACGACAAACATAACCGTACAACTGAAGAAGCACACTTTTTCCCTTTCCGATGTACTCAGATCTTAGCAAGACAGGCGTCGGGAAGGCACGAAGAAATCTTGGCATCCAAGCTGCTCGTGGTACTACTATATATAAAGGAAGAACAATTCGATAAGAATATAGCCTCAGACCTATAGTAATCTCAGAAAAACAAAGCAGTGCCAATGAAGTCGCCCATCATCCAAAAAAAAAAAAAAAGTGAAATAATTAAGGTACTGTCATGGAATCAAACGCTGGGAGAAGAGGGGAGCCAGTGAAAAATTGATGGTAACCAGTGAACAGCCCCAGAATAAGCACAATAAAGCAAACATAAATAAACAAAGAAGAAGTGAAGAGCTACCCGTTTACAATATAACTCCAAACTGAACTTTGACACAAATGATTATTCTCCTTTACCTTCCTCATGTAAAAGCTACCAGCGGCGACTAAGAGATCAGTCAGCTATGATGACAATCCTGTGAATTTGTAGAGGCTGGTTGCTCACCCAAATACAGCGGGGACACCATTCGGGCCACTCACCCGCCGCTTTTTTGAATCCTTAGTAGCTTTGCCCTTTTCGGAATCTTCTTTCTTCACCTCATAGTCTCTGTGGCGGCGATTACCGTCCTCTGAATCTCTCCTGATAGGAGAAGCTGACCTGGACCTGCTGCTACGCGGCTCCTCCTTGATTTTAATTGGTGGATAATCAGGAGAACCCAAGGTGAATTTTTCAGCCAGCTTGGGTGGGCTCTTCATTGGTGTATCGATGGTACTATCTGGTTTTGCTGGTAGTGGATGCTGGGTTCGATTTTTCATGACAGACGTACCCCCACTCGGAGTCCTCGAACGGTATGATGAATATGTAGAGTCTTCGTTAGAGGGACTCTTACTACGACCTCTACGGGGAGATTGTGCCCCTATATCCCTGGAGGGCCTGCGGTCTTCATCCCGAGAACTTCTGCGCTCTTCGTATTTCAAACTTCTCCTTCGGGCGTATTCACCATCTGGTGGTACCCTAAAGTCACTTCCAGGCTCCGGTGACTGTCGTGATAAGACGCCGCTTAGCTTATCCAGCACATCGGGTCTCCCATCATCAGAGTTTTCAAGTTCCATTGCAACGTCATCTCGGCCCGCGTCTTGATGATCCTCAGTCTCCAAAAAGTCCCACTCTATAACTCTACATCCTCCCCTAATTGACTGTAATGCTGGATCGTCGGAGTCCATAAGCTCGCTAAGCCTAGGGTGGGCCTTGGTGCGTTTTCCGCCTGGGTTCCAGTATTTGCTAACCGTCCCATTAGGATTCTCAAAACCAGCCAAGCCTCGTTCCTCTGCTTCTTCTGTTTCTTGTAATGTCGTTGCTAACGGTGTTTCAACACGTTGGGCTGGTCTCCATACTATACAAATGTCAGATACCGACTCCCTCATATGAGGAAATATACGCACTTATGGGACCAATGCCCTTCGTAGAGGCACTAGGTTGTTCAGAGACAGAGTTACGCTGCTGAGCCGAGGGTTGTGGTTGACTGGTTGAATGTTGTCTGTATCGACCTTGATTATTTCCTTTTCTCTGGGGAGGGATGGGGAATGGCTGAGAAGGTGTAGGAGGCTGATTGTAAAACTGGTAAGAGGCAGCTGGTGTTATGGGTGTTCGGAATGGCTGGGGAGACCCGTTTTGTGAGGGAAGGGGATAAAATGGTACCTGGTGGTGGGTGGGTGGTACAGGTGGTGGTGGGGGTCCTGGTGGATACCCCGCTGGTGAGTATGGAGGAGCATGTGGATATTGAGTATTCACAGGCCCTGGGTAGGGAGGATACGGAGATGGTGGTGTTGGGGGTGGTGGTGGCACGCCATAGTGTTGACTAGGGCCCTGTTGAGGAGGCATTGGATGTGACGGGGGTGGTGGTGGTGGCGGGGCACCATAAGGCTGTCCATACGGTTGTTGATAGTGTACCCCCCCCGGGCTCTGAGCCTGCGGCGTCGGAGGGTACGGATGATTCGGATAAAATTGAGGTTGTGGTACTGGATATCTAGTTATGATAGGTCCAGGGCCACTTTTGGATGCTCGATTACGTGACTTTTGTTGCGCAGTACCACTACGTTGTTGTGTATTAGCCAAAGCCCACAATACTCTAGGGATCTTAATACAAACACTGGCATATGCCGTCGAGGCTCGGGACATTGCTGCGCCCAATGTGTCGTGGCTCCACAGTTAAAGCATGGCTGTGTTGCATTTGGCTGTCCATGATGCACAGGAGGTGCGGTGGGTGGAGGAGGAGGCTGATAGTAGCTCTGATGATAGGTCTGGTGGTGACCAGGCATGGGAGGAGGAGGTCCAGGTGTTAACGGGTTCATTGTAGTTCACTAGCTGAGCAACAAGACATGTAGACTCTAGACGTGGGGAAAGTTATAGATATCGATATCGCGCGAGAAATGCTTGGTTGGTGTACAGGGTTGTAGGCCTCAAATGATGAAGGTCTCAGAAGTGGGGAACTTAAGCTTCTCCACGTGTGAATTGATAGAGACGTATAAGGGAAGAAGCTCAGTCGAGATACAGGTACGCGGATAGAAGTTAGTAGGGCAGGAGGGTACTTGTGAAGTCTGTTTGCGACGGTCGACTTGGGACGTTAGGAGGCCAGTGAGGGGGAGCCTGCAAGTAATTACTTATTGCTACTTCTGTTGCTGCTACTGCAATCTCCTCCCTTTTTTTTCTTTTCTTTTTCTTTTTCTTCAGCAAAAGGCCTGTTTCTCGTAGTCCTGAAATTCTGGCGGAAGGGTAAGAGAGCTTGACCAGACTCGAACTGTTAAAACGGTGTATTAGAGATAAATACCGGCCTGCTGCTCCCAATGGTGGAACTTGTGCAGGGCTTACCGCCAACGGCTGCCTCTCCAGAGTTGAGCCGTAGCTGTGTGGATGTTGTACTTTGTTGGAGGAGTTCAGTGCAGGGAGCGGGGGGGGGGCAAGATTAAAATGTCAAGGGAAGTTACCTCTATAGTAGCCCGGCCTCCGCTGGTGCTGCAATCTCCAATGCGGGCGTAGTTCCCAGGCTCGAGCTCGGCTCCAGGATGCAATCGATATCCGTCAATTGCAACAGGCGGGATAGGTATTGTACTTTCAGGATGTACACTGTAACTGTACGAGTACTGTACATATGGGGCACAAGATGACATGACGTGCCAGTGTTGAATACTATACTTAAGGGCGATGCCAGATGTCGGCCAAGGTCATCCTCATCTCCGCACGTCTCTCTTTCTCGAGGCCTATCATAATGAGACTATGCAACACCTCGTACCTTGCTACAACCGCAGGCGGACGTACTTAGGTAGTACCAGAAGTTAAGGCGCAACCAGACCCACAACCAGACCACCTTGTGGGACCTCGGCCTTGTGGGCTATCTCTCGAGTTCCAGGTACAAATTAAAAGCTGCTGGGTACTTGCATCCCAGATCTTGCTGCTGCTCCCCCCCCCCTTCCCCCAACCACCACACACAGCGTTCAGCTGGTGGTACCCATTATCCAACCCTCCAATCCCAATCCACCAGTCAAACGCCTACATGTACCAAATCCCTCCCCCGCCATGCACCCCATAATCATTGACGCCCCTCCCGAGAGCTCTTTTCCAGGGAAGAAAAAAAAGTTTCATTTCAGCTGTATCCTTGAGCTCACGTTATCTTGCGGCTCTAGATCTTGCATTATCATAAAGTGCAATCCCAACCTTTTTTTGCAATACCAACAACGGCATTTGCATAATAGCTGCAGGATAGCTATCCACCACCGGCAACATTTGCCTTGTAGTGCTGCCGCTGCTTAGCATGCCTGGGCTACCCTGTATGTTGATCTCTTGTTACTAAATGTCTTGTCTGAGAATCTAGAGTTCTCGCATCATCAGACTACCCTCCCCATGATGTCCCCACATCCTAAAGGTCATAACTAACAACATGCCCCACTCCTAGCTGCTGTCGACCTTGACGCCTGCATCTCCTGCCTCTACCGCAAGGAACTTCTTGCCGAGTCCGTCCTCGAAGCTCTATGCGCCAAAACGAAGGAACTCCTCATGAAAGAGTCCAATGTCGTGCACATCAAATCCCCCGTAACCGTTGTTGGCGATATCCACGGCCAATTCTGGGATATGCTCGAGATCTTCAAAATCGGCGGACCTTGTCCCGACACAAACTACCTTTTTCTAGGCGACTACGTTGATCGAGGACTATTCAGTGTTGAGACGATAAGTCTGTTGGTGTGCTATAAGCTGAGATGGCCAAGTAGAGTGCACCTGATCAGGGGAAACCATGAAAGCAGGGGAGTCACGCAGAGTTATGGGTTTTATACAGAGTGTCATAGGAAGTATGGGAATGCTAGCGTGTGGCATTATTTCACGGATATGTTTGACTTTTTAACGTTGAGTGTTGTTATTAATGATGATATATTTTGCGTTCACGGAGGTGGGTTGCCCCCACGAGATGGTGTAGAATCCCAGCTAATATGTACCCTTCCCAGGCCTCTCTCCGTCTATCCATTCCATCGACCAAATCAAAGTCATTGACCGCTTCCGAGGTAACTCCCCAGCCTCCTATCCGCCATCTCGTGCCCCACTAACTCCCTCCCCCCAGAAATCCCCCACGAAGGCCCCATGGCCGACCTTGTCTGGTCCGACCCCGATCCCGACCGAGACGAATTCTTCCTCTCCCCCCGCGGGGCTGGATACACCTTTGGCTCTGCAGTCGTATCCAAATTTCTACACGTCAACTCCATGTCACACATCCTCCGGGCACATCAACTCTGCCAAGAAGGCTACCAATGTCTCTACAATGACCGACTCAGCACTGTGTGGAGCGCGCCGAATTATTGCTACAGATGCGGGAATATGGCGAGTGTGCTAGAGGTAGGGGAGCATGGAGAGAGGTATTTCAATGTATTTGAGGCGAGCCCGGATAATGATGTTATGAGGGAGAAGGAGCAGGAGAAGATGGGGGTTGTGGTAGAGTACTTTTTATAGAGACGCAGGGAGTTACGGGGAGTGTGACAATGGGGGGAGGTAGGTGAGTGATATGATACTTGTGTATACACTTGCATTTTTTTCTCTTTTTTCCCCTACTGATGCCGGTTTGTGCTTTTTTGCTGAGCTTTTGCCTATTACTTACTACTGCCATTTTACTCTTGCTATTCTTCTTGTATACAGGGAACTTTTATAATCATAGCTTCTTCATGGCTTGGGGGAGAAGTCAAAGATATACATACAGACATACAGACATACAGACAGACAGACAGACATAAATACATATATACATACATACAGTACAGAATAGTAGGTAGTTGGTCATTCACAAGTCGTGGTATGGTGAAGATACCATTCTTATTCATTCCTACCGTAATGCTGCCACCCCGAGTGTCGGGGCCGTATCAAATATACACGCTCAGCGTAACTCAGGGTAATCAACCGACCACCCACCTTAGGGACAATCAAATTTATTGCATACATACATACATATAACACATGTTGATGGCCCCCATCGGCATACCGGTACCTACATAGTCGCATTCATTTATTTATTCAGTGAATTTATTTGGCGGGACAGGGACAGCTGATTTCCTTGGATGGGAGGAGATAGATAGGTATGAGGTTTAGTGGAGAATTCATACTTCCATTTGCAGTTCTGTGCCTTGCAAATCCCTTCCAAGTCGGGGGAAGGGGGGAGGGGAAGAAGAACTCTCTGAATCATCTACATTTTCGTCACAAGACTTATATCCACCAAATCCAGTAATTCAAAAATCCCTGTATTCATATTTCTGTTCTGTTTCTCTCCTGCCCTTAATCCCAGAGTACAAATTCCTCCTGTCAAGATATAAACTATATGCATCTTTCAAGGGCACCAAGGCGTACCCCCTCCCCCTACCCCCCTAGTAGAGTAAAAACAGGAGCCAGAAACGTCCAAACACAAATAAACTAAACATGGCTAGTTAGCAACGAAATCAGGCAACATACATACATGACAGAGCAAAGCTAAACAATAATGAACAACCACCAACAGTAAAGCAAACACGACCGAGTACAGCAGAGAAAACATTAGTGTCGACGGAAAGAAGTTCGGGGGTTATGCTGTGGTCAAGGAAGGGAATGAGGCTGTCGAGATAAATGGGGAAATCGTCGGATGGATGGGATCCAGAAGGTTGCTCCTAGAAGCGTAAATGAAAGTCGATCAACTTGCCCTCCTCCTTCACAATACCGCAGAAATATTCTTTTAAAAAAAAAGGGAACCCCATGCAATCCCTGTTCATTGCCCTCGGGTCGAGCTCTTGCCTCTTTCAGCTTCTCACCCAAAACCCAAGTCTCTACCCAACTCAATCTCTTCGTCACAATACAAAACCACCAAGTGATATCAACCGCTACCACCTCGCTCATAACCACACCCATCCAAGTAAAACATGCGCCGGCAGAAAGCGAAGTTGTAAAACGTTGTATGTGAGTGAGAAGACATCAAACGCCGACCGACGTACGAACGGCGACAAAGGAGAACGGCGTATAGTATGCCCAAGGGTAAAGAGAAAAAAAGATTAAGAAGACAAGAGCCGAAACGAAAGGCACCCCTCACAGTACAGGACGATCGATATGGGTCACTTGTGGTAGTCATGGTGAAAACGCTTTTGGCCTGGGTCAATGCCATTGTACCATTAATACTCAACAAACTTGGGGTGGTTCAGAAGAAATGTGGAATCAGGGCCCTGAATGGTAGCTTTAGTCTGTGACCAACTAATGTGTAAACAGATTTGACAAACTTACGCTAGTGTTAACCCGAGAGAAAGCCCAATCAAAGCCTTTGTCTTTACTTTCTCCTCCCTGAGCTGCCTTTCCAATACCCTAGATCGCTTAACCTTTGGTGCTTGAATGCTATCACTCCCCGTCGACTCGTCCTCCTCGGCCTTCCTTTTCTTAGTTGGCAAATCACCCTCCAGCCGTCTCGATTCCTCAACCATGGCCATCGCCTTCGCCATCATGTCCTCGGTGTTCTCCGGGATAGGAAGAAACTCGGCCTCATCATGAGGATATTCAACCTTTACGCGGGTCTTCTCGACTTCCACATCGCCAGTAGTCTGGTGGACATTGTCAATCTCAACCTTGACTGTTGGCTCCTTCTTGGCCGCAATCTCCTGAACGGTGGTTTCTGTTGTCGCCACAGTCTCCTCAGTGGTAGTAACGGTAGTAGTAGCAACTGCCCCCTCTTCCTCCTCCTCACTCTTGCTTCGAAGGCCATTCAGCACCAATGGTTCACTCTTGAGAGGGTGTTCCTTCGTACTTGCACTGGTCTTTGCAAGCCTGACTTTCCGTGGACTCTGGACCCTCTTGGCGGGGCTCGCGGAGCGTGTGGACCGTCTACGAGCAGAAGTATTGGCAGTCGCCAAAAGAGGTGGGGGTGCAAAATCTGAGGCGGTAACTGGGGGCGGTACAACACCATCCTTGTAGAACGGCGGAGGTGGCTGGATACCCCTCTTGCGATCTGATGGAGACACTGGCTGGTTGTCGAGGAGGGCCTCAATCCAAATGGTCATTCCATACCTATTGACCCAGAATCATTACGTCAGTATGTACATTAAGTGGTTGCACAGGTAACCCGTAGGAAACCTTTACTAGGAGGGGTGGGGCGGAACGGTTATCGCACTCTTCTGCTAGGATTAGAGCTGAATGCAAGGTATGTTAGTAAAAGAACATTGAACTGGCGGTCATGGGGTTTCATACCATCAGCAGGGTGAACCCATAAATTTCCCGCCGTTTCATCTGTTGATGTCCTTGGAAAAGTTGCCTTCACATATCGCCTCTCATCCTCTTCATCCTTCTTGCTAGCCCATGGGAATGAAGCCTTGAACCTATATTTCCAATCAGCGGTCCATTAAGCCATATATGCCATCAACAATTCTTTACTAACATCCCAGTAGAGCTGACAAATCCATCATAGCTACGCCTCATCAAAAAATAAGACTCGGGGGTCGCGGCTCCAAAGATCTCGGAGTGCGTAATCTGAGGTAGAGGTGCTCGGAGATGTACGTAGGAGAAGAGCCCAAGTTCATTGCCGGCGTTGGACTTTCCGCTTCCTAAGTTCGTCTGCCCAAGTCGTCGAAGGTCAACAAGGTCCGGATCTACACAATTTACAATATTAGTGATGAATATTCGACGCGATCTGACATCGGCGCACGCGCGAAAGGCGCGACAGAAGGTCGTACGTACAGTCTGGAACATCCTCGCGAAGGCGGGAGTTAACGCGAGTGGGGAGTTTGCGAGTCATGGTGACTATATGAAAATGTACCCTGCAATTCAATGGGGTCGAAGTTGAGGGGTGGTTTCTTCACTGAGTTTGCTGGTTGAGAAATGGACTTGTACAGAGAGAATGCTGGGTATTTTGTCTGTCTGTCTGTAAGCGGAAGAAGAAACAGAACCCACAACGGGAAAGAGGGAGGGCAGGGCAGCACTGTGTTAAGATTTGAGAGCGATGGTACAGCTGGCAGGGTCCTGACAGCAGCAGACCAACGACTAATTGATGCGTGGAGAATGATGGGGTTGGGTACATACGGGGGAGGGGAGCGTCTTATCCCCTGGCCCTAACTACTTACCTAAATCTCTTCGAATTCCTCCAGTTTTAATGACACCTTTTTGCAAGGGGCTTTTTTCTTCTTTTTGAGGCTGCTTTCACTTCTGTCCGCCAGCAGAATGGTAGATGGGGATACTTATGGGGAGGGGAAAGTTGCCGGGGTGGTTTGTGGGTCTTGACGAAAGGGTGCGGGAGAGCTGGTTTTTGGGGGAGGACCTGACAGGTGCTCGGGTCTTCCGCCAATAAGTATGGTATCACACAAATAAGGACCTATTGTAGACACGACAATAGGCATTTAAGTATCAGTACCTACCTGATATTTTCTATTGTAGACACGACAATAGGTCAGTACCTACCTAATAAAATATCTATCAATGAGAACTTTGGGGAGAGCCCTGGAACCTCACAGGACAAGATCTACTGCGGCGGGCGTACGCTCCAGCCCCACCGCCAAGCAGACAAAGCATGCACTTGCTCGCTGCAGTTTAGCGCGCCAATCAGCACCCAGCACACGCTGCAGCTGCAACCACCCCCCGCATCCCACCTCACGCTGATTGCGGCGATATCAACCACTAAGTAGGCAGGTGAGTAGGAGACGGCAGGATCAGAGAGGTGGGTTTTCCTCGCCCCGTGTGTCAAGCTCACATTCCTCACCTATGGGTTGTAGCATCATACAGTACTCTATGTATCCTCAATTGACTTGAGAATACCCGACATGTGTGTTGCCAATTCCTTTTGCTCGCCTGTACTCAGTACCTAGAGTACACTGCGTGTCTCATCATGGATGCCCCTCACGATTCCGAAAATACAGATATATTTTTGAGCTGTTCGAGGGGCTAGCTGCTGAGACTCCTGCACGCCCTTCCCCTCCCCCCCCCCCTCCCACAATGCCGGCCCCACACAAAAAGAGTTTGGAAATAAGTAGTCTGGTTGCAGGAAAATAAGGTAACTTTTAGAGACGAGAGGGAGCAGTACCTAGGTGACCCAGGTGCCTGGACCTTTCCTTTTTTAACCCCTCGCCTTTCATGTCAGCCTGAGACCCCACCAAGCATTTACGCCCAATTCCCCATTTAATCCGCAAGACAGCAAATAACGAAGCGAACCTAACTAACCTTTGCACACGTCTACAGCTTCCTCCCATCACACACCAACACATTTCATACACTCACCACACGAAACACACAAAACAACACAATGGCCGATCACCATGATGATGATTTGGTGCCTTCCAGAGCTGAAGGGTGAGTTGATCGGCAGAACAATGCGGGGTTCACACTTGTTGCTGTTTCTAACGTCAACCCTTTTCCTCATCCCTTTCTTTCTCCACCTCGAAATAAAAGGATGATCTAGCCAACGAGCTCCATAAACTAACTCATCCAATCGAATGCCAGTTACAAGCTGGGAGAGAAGAAGACAGTTGATGAGTACGCAAAGCTAGGTATGGATAACTTCAAGTTGCTTTGTTCCATACAATTTCTAACTTTGAATTTGGTATATGATAGATGCCAAAGATGAAGCTCTTAACCGCTGGAAGGCATCTCTCGGAATTGGTATAGGTGGTGCCCCAATCGGAGACCCAAATGATAAACGTCGTGTATGTATCCCTGATTTTCCGAAACCAAACCTGTTACCCCGTCTTCAGTGGTTAACGCCCTGGTGTAGGTGGTCATCCTTAATCTTTGCCTAGAGGTTAAGGACCGCCCAGATGTTATCATTGACCTTGAGCAACCAGGTGCTCTGGAAGCCCTCACTAGTAAACCTTTCACGATTAAGGAAGGAGCTGAATACTCCATGAGGGTCAAGTTCAGAGTCCAACACGAGGTTATTTCTGGATTGAGGTATCTGCAGCGAGTTAAGTGGAAGGGGATGAAAGTCGACACGAGTGAAGAGATGATGGGAAGTTTTGCGCCCAACACTGAGTCAAATCCAGTGTATGAGAAGAAATGTAAACATCTTCCCTCTTTTGCGGCTATATGATGCTAACACGTGGATAGTTGCAATGGAGGAGGCCCCATCCGGGATGATCGCCCGTAGTCACTATGAAGTGCTCAGCAGGTTCATGGACGACGACGGCCACAAGTATCTCGAATTCAATTGGAGTTTCAACATCAAGAAGTCCTGGGACTAAGCAGAAATTATCGCTGTTTATGTACCGACTGTGATTCAGATGGCCTTTTTGTTGGGCTGAGGGTTTTGATTTAGTCTCTTTATGATTTTTGGGGGATACCTTTGATGTACCGGCTCAGGCTATCTCTTTCAGTCTCGTTTGGTGCCTTCATCGGAAGGAATGAATGATGAGTGTTTACCATTGAAAGCGCCATGTTTCCCTCGATACCACCTATTTAGTTGAGTCTCGATTGCTTTGTTGGTGTATATGATTTGAGCAGAAAACGCACCAATCTTTTGTATGATTGATCAAACACCTGTTCATATGTAGCATTGCTGGCCTTGGTGAACTTGAAGTTGGCACGTCTCACAATCCGCAACTGGCAGTCAACAAGCATGCTGCACTCGACTGGTTAATATACCACCTATGCGCCTTACAGCTCTAGCAGGTTTGAAGATCGATCTGCTACTCTGGAATGCTTCGATATAGTAGCCTGGTGGGCACCTTCGATGGGTCATCTCACTGCAATATTGTGTTTTTCGTGCAAGATAGGCCGTTTATTGACCTCGGTAGCCGTGTTTAGAGAGCATGTAGTCACCAGGGTAGAACGGGTAGAGTTCGGATAGATCATATACAGCCATTTCCCCGTGGAATGGAAGCTCCTGTCGGCACTTATCCACCGTGAATGATCGAGGTATTTAAACCCCAGAACGCCTATCAGGCTACAATTAAGTACGCACCCCGGGAATCGACACCCTGCATGTATATACATCATGATCATGGGTGGTGGAAGCCGTTGAATGGGGTGTACTTGCGCCTGTGCAATGTAAACAAGCTCGAGCTGTTACTGAGAGCTGTGGTTCCTGCCATGACCAAAAGTAGTACAATGAAATTTCGGCCAATCAGCCATTCAGCCATCCCGGAGCTCTTCCATGAGGGGATGGAGCTCAAAAGGTGATCAAGTGGTCGGTTTCCCACTTGGGATTGGGATTCAGGAGTACTTAAGTAACGCCCGTATATACCGCGTTTCTCCTTTGGCGACTTGGACTCAGGCTTCCAGCTCCAAGACAAAGTCCGAAAGCCACGGACAGGGAGCTCTCTTTTGTCCCTTCCTTCTATAAATCTCTCTAATCTACCTAGACATCTTTCCTCCAAGATGACTCGGATATTCACTACTATCCTCCGTACGGGGGTGCTCTCCGCTGCTTTTTTCTCTTCTCTGACGTCAGCCCTCAGCCATTCCACAGGGCATGCTCTTCACGACCAGCAGTTCCTGAGTCACCAGAATGAGGCCGTCCCCTCTTCCGCTCCAGCTCCTGACACAGCTCTTGAAGCATGGCTTCATGATCAGCACACCTATGCCTTCAACCAAATGCTCGCCAACATTGGCCCCGATGGAGTCAATGCTAGAGGAACAGCAGCCGGATGTATCCTCGCTTCTCCGTCGAGAGCTGCTCCTAACTACTACTACCAGTGGATTCGAGATGGGGGTATCGTTATCAGCTCCTTGGTAGAGCAGTGGCAGAAGGGGAAGTGGCCGAAGGAAGAGGAGAAGCGGATTCTAGACAGACTATTGAAGGTATTTATGGATTATGTGGATATTCAAAAGAACCTTCAGTGGACGAACAACCCTAGCGGTGGATTCTATAATGGGGGATTAGGGGAGCCGAAGTTTAATGTCGATGGGAGTGAGTTTACAGAGTACGTCAAACGCCAATCAACACTATGGTGGACAGGATAGAATTGATTCTTATATCTTTATAGTAACTGGGGACGCCCCCAGCGTGATGGGCCAGCCCTCCGTACCACCGCCATAATCGATGTGCTCCGTGCAGCGACCGTCACCTATCCATCCCTCCTCACGGACTACCCCTTCCTCCGCAAACTCTACGAGCCCTCGCTTCCCCCTACCTCAATCATCAAAGCCGACCTCGAATATGTCGCCCACACCTGGCACCGAGAAGGCTTCGATCTCTGGGAAGAAGTCAACGGCATACACTTCTTCACGGCCATGGTGCAGCTCAAAGCCCTCGAAGACGGAGCATCCCTCGCCCGGAGATTTGGTGACCCTGGTGCAGCGGACTTCTATGAAGGGCAGGCGAGGGAGCTAGGAAAGAGTATGTGGAAGTTCTGGGATGGAAGGCGGGGACATTTAGTTTCAACTGTGGGCATCACGGGTAGGAATCCGCCTAGATCAGGGCTGAATTGTGATTTGATGCTGGGAGCGTTACATGGGAATGGCAAGGTGTTCCCGCCATGGAGTGAGAATGTGTTGGCTAGTTTGGAGAAGTTGGTGAAGGCGATGAATGGCAGGTATCCAGACCGGGCTCCTCCTAGGACTGATGGCCGACCGAGTGGGGGTGCAATTGGACGGTACACAGAAGATGTCTACGATGGTATTGGCACGGGGGGCGGGCATGCATGGTTCATATGTACGGCCTCCGTTGCTAGGGTACTCTACTCCTCCGTTGTCGAGTTTAGCAAGAAACAGAAGTTCGATGTTACGCCGGGGAATCTGCAGTTTTTCCGGATGGTGAATCCAGAGATCATCCATACAGGTGAGGTTGTGATGATGGATGATAGGCTTTTCAATGAAACTGTAAGATGGATGTTTGAGTATGCCGATGGGTTCATGGATGTGGTTAGGAGATATGTTTCGGAGGACGGGGTGAGGGTGGGAAGTATGGCGGAGCAGTTTGATCCTTGGACTGGGAGGCAGCTGGGGGCGAGGGATTTGACATGGAGCTACGGAAGCTTTTTGACGGCGGTGGAGGAGAGGGGAAGGGCGAGGGGGTGGGTTTGGGGGACGTAGGGGGAGTGATGGGGTGTAATTGTATTGTAATTGGAGAGGCTAGCCGAGCATAGGTTTTTTGAGAGATACCCTTATCTTGCATAGGCTAGCATTGTTAATTGGGTTAACCATGTGTTTTTTGTATTGTGTTTCATTGCATGAAACAGGAATTGAGTAAAAATCAAGCGTCTCCGTCCAGGCTCAGTGGAAGGAGTATAATTGGCCATGGTAAGAAAATATAATCGACCTATACTCCGTATACTCTGGGAATTGTAGTCGTGAAGATCCCGATCGTGATTCCCCCCCGCCGCTCTTATGTCTATACTCTACTCATAGCATACGTAAGCTATGTACATACCTACATGATACATTGCATGCATGGAGTAAATAGAGGATAGACCCGAAAAAGAAGCATATATATTGATCCAGGCTTTCTTGGCCCTGTCACGTGCCTCTGCTTCTTTTGCAGCACTCGTGACTATTTTTCAAATTATTTTAGTCTTGCTGTGCTATTTCTAGAAACATATCAGCCCTGCATGCTGGTGGCCCAATGACATTCATCATGTTTCTTCACTCTATGTTCCCCCCCTCACTGATCTAGGGATCTAGGCCTGGTGTATATGCGGCTGTACAGCATCATATATAGTCTGACCCCCAAAAGAGAGCCTCGAGAGAGGGGAGCATGGGTGGCTGCTAGTGCCAGATGATGCCGCGTAAGGCACCCCACTCGGAGGGAAGTAGGTAAAAGTACTTAAGTAAGTCGGTAAAATCCCCATTTATATAAACCTTTCAACTCCATCTCGGGATCGCGATTAAAGAATTTCGGGCTCCTGATCTGCTGCCCTGTCACTTCCGCACGATCTGAGATTCCCCTGACACTATTATCCATCCAATCAAATCCACCAATCCTCATTCCACGCCCAGTTACGTGGTAAAAATAAGTGACAAGGGTTGAGGATAAGGGATTCGGACGGACTTCATCACAGGGACTGACTAAGTAGAGTAGCTAAGCAGCAATCCCTTCGTTTGCTTCGCTCAATCTCAGCTGTCACTCTCACTGCACTGGCCAACGCCCTCAAATTCCTCTTTCAGCTGGTGGCCCGACCTTGATTGGTGTTATCTTTTTTTTTGAAAGGCTGCTTTTATTGAGAGGGATTGTGGGCTCGTGGTACTCGCTGGTCCTTATCTCTTTTCTCGCGAGTCTAAAGCTTATTATTTTCTTGGGTCCTATTCTTTCTTCCTCTGGCCTTCTGTTATTGTTGTTCGTTTCATCCGTGGTTTTGTACCGGTGGTACTTTAGACCTTACGCTCTCGCTCACTCACTTCGGTACAGCCACCGTACGGTACGCTACATCGCAGTACCTCGCTATTTGTTTCGACAGACACTCGCTGCCGCTGCCGTTGAAAATATTAGATTCACACCTTATCTTTGCCTCTATTCATTCACCCACACAGCTCAAGCATTTGATGAGAAGCTCCTCGACGAAGAATTAGAATCGAGAGGGGAGCAGATTAGATAGGTACATTGAGGTAGATAAAAATGGGGCATCCAAAAAAGTATGGTGTGGTCTTGGATGCGGGATCGTCTGTACGTTTGGCATTACCCTCCTACTCGACCCACTTGACCCCACACTACCTTATGCAGGAACGAAAAAGAGTTTAACATCGTTTATTTGTCTTTCTATAGGGGACGCGCGTATACATATACCGTTGGGACGAATTAGGCTATGCCAGGAAACATGCGACGCCAGCTGCATTGAAGCAGCTGCCGGAGATTGAGACGAAGAAACATTGGTCGAAGAAGACAAAGCCTGGTAAGGGATACCTACACTGCACAAAGCTGGTTGCTGAATTTCTGTTAGGTGTGTCAACGTTTGGATCGAAGCCATATCAAGTTGGAGAGTATCTGCAGCCGTTATTACAACACGCGATCGACATTATCCCCGCTGAATCAGTCCCCGGGACCCCACTATTCCTACTTGCTACTGCTGGAGTTAGGCTGCTGTCACCACGGGAACAGAAGGTGTTGCTGGAGCAGATTTGCACATATGCACGAAAACATACGAACTTCTTACTTCCCGATTGTAACCTCCATGTGCAAGTGATCAGTGGAGAGACCGAGGGGTTGTACGGATGGATTGCAGCGAATTACCTCCTGGGCGGATTCGACAAGACGATTGACCATGGAAACGGACACCATACGTATGGGTTCCTCGATATGGGTGGGGCAAGTGCACAAATTGCTTTTGCGCCAAATGCTACCGAGGCAAAGAAGCATGCCCAGGATTTGAAGTTGCTGAGATTACGTACGGTGGACGGGATTCCAGAAGAGTATCAGGTGTTTGTGGCAACGTGGTTGGGCTTTGGGATGAATGAGGCTCGGGGGCTTTATATAAAGCGGCTGATGGAAGCATCCGCCGCTCCTGGAGTGAAGGAACTACCGGAGCCATGTTTACCAAAGGGAGTTACTACGACTTTAGAAGGAGGGGAGGATTTGAAAAAGAAGAAGAACGCCAAGGACCCAGTGCTTGTGGGTACGGGAATGTTTGAGGAGTGTCTTCGACAAACGTACCCGTTGCTGCAAAAAGATGTCCCGTGTATGGATGCTCCGTGCTTGCTCAAGGGCTTGCATGTTCCTGGGATTGATTTCACAGTGAACCACTTTGTGGGAGTGTCAGAGTACTGGCATACTACGCATGAGATATTCGACTTTGGTCAAGATCATCCATATGATTATACAGAGTACCAGGCGAAAGTGAAGGAGTTTTGTGCCCAGAATTGGAAGGACATCGAAGCTGGGATCAAGAAGGGGAAGTGGGGTGATAAAGTCGACTATGAGAAGGCAATGCAAGTCTGCTTCAAGGCCTCCTGGCTTATAAATATAATGCATGAGGGCATTGGAATTCCAAGGGTGGGAATTGAAATTACGCATAATGTGACGGACCATACAGATGGAGGGAAGGAACATAAATTGTCCAAGCAGGAAAAGGCGAAAGAGAAGGGATTTATGGAGCCGTTTCAGGCTGTGAATAAGATTAATGGCGTGGAGTTGTCATGGACATTGGGGAAGATTGTTCTTTACGCCGCTTCACAGATTCCAGCGGCAATTGGGCAAGCGGCATTACCTGTCGGGTTTGGTTCGAATACTGCGCAACCGTCTAAATCTGTCCCTGTGGATTGGCAGTATGCTGGAGTGGTACACACCCCTGACCCTCTTCCGCCGGTATCGAAGACCAATATTACGGATGGGGATGCAAACCAGGGACAGATTGTGTCGACAGGACATAATTTGGGACTTTGGCCGTTCATCTTTTTGGGGATGTCACTAATGTTCTTTTATATTGGCCGAGAGCGGCGAGCACGATTATACCGCCGCTGTGGTCACCTTGTCACCGAAACGGCTATCAAAATCCGCAAGACGATCATGAAGCGCAGAAGATCTTTCTCTGGGCCCACATACGAGCGGCTCATGGAAGAAGGCGCTGGGTTCTCTAGCGGTGCTGGCGAAGGCGGGAATGGATTCACGGAGGTGGAGTTATTCGGTGTCGGAACCACCGACGATGGGGCAAATTTCTCGGATAGCAGCTCTGGCGGAAGCTCTGGCGGAAGCTCTGGCGGGAAGAGTAGTAAGTATTTGAGAGCGACAGGGGGAAAGGGGAGGGCGGCGGTTAGAGCGGGGAGCACAGGGTTGATGGTTAGAGTAGAGAGTAGAGAGAGGGTTGCGAGGAGTAGGGATGTTAGTCCTACGGGGTTGAGAAGTTCTCTAGCAAGGAGTCCCTTGCCAAGATTGGATTAGGTGTGCAATAGTTTTGAGCTGGACGGGGTGTAGCTGGGGGTGGGGGTTGGCGAGGAAGTGGAAGTAGCCCGAAGCGTGGGAGCTGGTGGGTGTGGGATGGGGGTGGAGGTGACAGAGTGTGAGTATCATGCCTTTGGGTTTTTCAT